>Ga0265797_10000878_pt1 | contig 54245 bp, 63 predicted proteins | sample P2T30metagenome_FD_192433 | JGI IMG/M metagenome (GOLD analysis project Ga0265797, IMG submission 192433) | Plant litter microbial communities from East Loma Ridge, Irvine, California - P2 T30 | ecosystem: Environmental > Terrestrial > Plant litter > Unclassified | place: USA: California...
TTCTTTGGGACATACGGACGGCGCGCGTCATGAGATCACTACCAGCCCACTCCGACCCGGTCTCAGGCGTTGATTTTGTGCGCGACGGAACGTTGGCAGCGAGCTGCAGTAGTGATGGCTTGATCAGGATCTGGGATACAGGCACCGGACAGTGTCTGAAGACTCTGGTGCACGAAGACAACGCGCCGGTGACGAGTGTGAAGTTCTCGCCGAACGGCCGATATGTTCTGGCTGCGACGCTGGATAACAGTCTGAGGCTGTGGAACTACGTGGAGGGACGGTGTGTGAAGACATATCAAGGACACAAGAATGAGAAGTTCAGCATTGGAGTCTGCTTCGGGACGTACTCTGTTTCTGCTTCTGCTCGGGAAGAGCTCGACGAGGAGCAGCGGAAACAATGGGCTCTGGCTGCTTGCGGGAGTGAAGATGGTAGTACAGTACTCTGGGACGTCAATTCGAAGGAGATATTGCAACGGCTGCAAGGCCATGAAGGCGTCGTGTTAGGAGTCGACGTTTGCGCGCAGGATGGCGCGATTGCGACGTGCGGCAAGGACAAGACCATCAAAATCTACAGGCGACGGGCGACTGCTGTCAATGGGCAAGCGGATGGTGGTGCTGAGCCTGCCGAGCAGGAGAAGGACAGCCCACTGCCAGTCACGAATGGCATCGCTTCTGTACAGAACGGCGAGAGCCCGCAGCCTCCACTCGATACCATCATGACAGAAGGTTGAACATCTCTTTGGGGGAAAGAATAAGCGACTTCTACCAGGTCATCTATCTTGTCCGCAACAGAAGACCTGTTGCATTGTGAACGGCTCGCGGAGAAAAGCGCAGAGCACATGTGCATGTTCACATGCAGTCAGCAATCAGCAGCAGGAAAAGCAAGCTGCAAGATCTAACTTTCCGAGCCCTGCTTCTCTGCCTATCAGAGTGAGAGCGATCTTGGTTTCTTCGAAAGGCTCGCCGCCGAGAGATGGCACAAGGGGAGGACGACGAAAGCCAAGGGCGGGGCCGAAATCCTTCTCGGGAATCGGATCCTTCAAATGATCTTGTTTGTACCTCGATACTTTGCGGTGCGGCACATGTAATCCACACGTCAACGATACCGCATGAAATTGCAAGTACAACACACGTATACGGCATTGATGAAAAGGGAAAGGGAAATGGAAGACGTTTCACGGCAGCATGCATGCATCGCCAACGAATACAGCAGGTACGGCAGACAGCTGCCGCGATCCGCATGCGTGCTCGCAGACGCCAATGCAATGCTGCTTTAGCCACCTGTTGATCGTATCTTGGTGTCGTCAGGAAGAATGGTTGTGGCTGCAAGCAAAGTTCGACAGAACATTGCTGCTCACCACCAGGCGGCTTGCTATCACAAACACCAGCACCGGCACCTATAATGGACGGAAAGTCGGTCTGAGGTCGGCGTGTAGCAACGCCGGAGCGCCGACGTGTGGCGCCCGCAAAACGATGTGAAACCGTTCCTGGGCACATGCAAGGGCAAAGGCGTGTCTTTGATGAGGATCCCTGCCCATACGATCACTTTGAAATAATACAGCCAATCCCATTGCAATTCAGCGTCCCAATCACAATCATTACTTTCATCCTACCTGTCTTCTCAAACAATACGACTGTGATGGTTTTAATTCCATGTAGGGCTTACCTGCCTGTTAAAGTGAAAACGACAAGATGTCAACATGTCAAGTATTACGCCAGCCTCTTGGCAAAGGCCGGGAAAAGCTCCAGCAAGCCTCCCAAGATTCCTCTTGCCATGCGCCCAGCCCGATAGCAGTTAACAGACCCACGCCTGACATCCTTCACCAAGCAATGCAGCACCAGTACCATCATCTCCACCCTCTCCGCCCTGCCAGTACCGTTGATCGACGCCGTTGTTGAGAGGCGCGGGGAGCACGACACCCCGTTTCACCGCGCTATCTAGCCATTGTCTCTCTGCAGATGAAAATGACGATGTCCCGTCTCTGCTTGGCTTGCATAATCGACCCGGTCATCACTCCTGTCAGGCGTGCTGCACGCTCAAGCATGTACTTTGCGCCTGCACTTCTGAATGTCCGTTGTTGTGCTAACTCGGTGGCTACAGTCCTGGACTGCGAGCGTGCAGAATGCACCTCTTGTCTTGCAGTTGCCACGTCTGTGAGGTACTCAGTAGAGCACGGCTCTGCAGTCACGTTGTGTCTCGTCACATCGCGCGCTACTGCCGGTATTTTTGCTGATATGTTTCGGTACCCTAGCGACTACGTGCTAGGAGGGCACAAGGGAAAGGACGGTGAGAGAGGGTGTCTGCTCTGCCCGCCTGTATGATCATCGACGGGATAGCGCCAGCGCCAGCCTAACATCATGAATGCCTACATGTACTCGTCACAAAAGTCCGACCCGTTCAACCAACACGAAATGACGGCTGGAGTCCATGACGTTTGCAAAAGGCAATAGCCTAGAGCCACAGTCTATCATATGGCGCATGCAGATTACTGTCCGCCTTACGGTACGCAGTTTGGTATGAGCTGGACTTTTGCGTACTCTTGCAGGGGCCTGCATGTACATTCGATTGGCCCGGAACGTCGGGCGAGGCATTGATCTGCCAGATGCACCATCGAAAGACTGGATCAACTCAATCTATAGGGAAGCTCGAATCCCTCTGTGTTCGACAGTCGAGAGCTGGCCGTTGAGGTTCTGCGTTACACTAAACCAACGTTACTAACCGGTACTCTCAAGACAGGTCTCACCCGCACGTTCCAAGCTAAGAGGTTGGTCTTTGAGCCTCCTGGCCTGCTTCGACTGCTTGATTGACTAGCCTCGACTAGACTTGGCTTGAGTTGACTTGTAAAGACTGGAGGCTCGTACAAGGCTGGAAACAGAGACAGCTTTGCTCATACTGCGTCGACCGTTCCTCTCTGCAAGAACGAACGTGGCGATCATTCAAACGACAGCCACGACGGCCAGCCACTGGGCTCACGATATTACCCACCATGCATCCGCCGAACTCCCTCAAAGTCATTACCACAGCATTTCCTCCTCTCATACCAATCGACTCATCAATAGACCAAATGGATTTCCAAAACATGGCCGACAATATGCCACAATCAGTGACCCACCCCTTGTCCGAAGTCAACATCGACGCACTGGAAACTCAGAGATTCGACCTCCCAAGTGGCATGGTCCAACGCTCCAACTCCACTCGATCGACCCGTTCAGACAAGTCTGTCTCTTCAACATCTTCGTCAGTCGACAACAGCGTAGTCAACACCCCCGTTGAAGTATCGACGCCAACGAAAAAGACACCACCTCCACCCCACTTCATCGTCCTCAGCCTATGGCCGCACGCCACCCCATCCCAAATCGCATCCTACGTCGAAGGCTACGAAGACCTCTACCCTACCGCCAAAGTGCTCCTCCTCCGAAGCTCCTGGCAAGCAGCAAGCCCTGACCTCGACGATGTTGCCCACACCCTCACCGGCTCCCTAGAAGAAAAGACCGCCACCTCCTCGCATCCGGTCCTCCTCCACCTCTTCGGCCAAACCGGCGCCCTCAACGCCTGCAGTCTCCTCCGCGCTTACCGCGCCCGCACAGCCACAAGCCTCGATGTCCGCGCCATCGTCTCAGACACCTGCCCACGCCTCAGCGCCTCCGACCTGTACTCAACCCTGCTCATCTCCCCGACCCAGTTCTTCACACTCCTGCTTTCTGTCCTCCTCACTTTCGCCACCGCAGCGGTCTCGCTCTTTGCTTACGACAACGTCACCCACCGCATCCGAGCCGACCTGACGAACCCGGGCCTTCTGCCGGCGAATGTGAGGAAGTGCTTTGTTTTCCCGGCCCAGGAGATGATGTTTTCATGGTGCGAAATGTCGGGCCGCAATGGACTGCATGAACGAAAGGAATGGAGCGTTAAGAGGACTGGCGTGGATGCTAGAGGCCGTTGGAGCGGGGAGAAGGAGAGGTATTGGTTGGGTGTTGAGGGGGTTTGGGAGGGCGGGTGTTGAAGAGAGAGAGAACGAGATCCCCACTTTTACCTGATTTACCTGACGACCGCGAAATGGAAGAACGGACTGGAACTCCTTTTTAGGGGACGAGTGTGAGAGCTGTTGGAGGAAGTCTTGCGGTATGCTTCTTTCTGACGGAGACGGAATTGTGCAGGACATTTTTCTTTTGGTGTTACGACTTACAGTTTGCTTTTTCTTCTTCTCTCTCTTTTCTTTTTCTTTTAACGAAGGACACCGATATACCATGACAGAGAAAGATGAAAGACGGTTAATGACGGATGCGATTATGGGTTACCGGGAAATGGATTTCTTATTTTTCTTTCTAGGAACGAAAACGAATATATCAGTGTATGAATACGAGAAACGTCATGACATTTAAACTCGATGAACACTCACAATCTCCATTCAAAGGCTTTCCTCTGAAGGACACTCCACGGCCACTGTTGTCTCATACTTGCGGAGAGCTTTGAAGGGCTGATTGTCGGTATTGGCTACCTCCCGCCAAAGCATCTCAGTGTCCTCAGCCATCAGTCGATATAGCGACCTCTCGCTTGTTCTTATCGGCAGCGATACCATGTCGGGATACATGGTGCTGGGGTTGTGAAGGAAGTGAAGAGAGTCGTGCGATGCTTGGCTTGAGCTCCAGTCTGACAGGTGCCACGTCACTGCTCGTATAAATTCTGGAGGACCTCTGCTGCTCGAGAACTCCAGCCCTTCCTTGTTCCTCAATCATACTTCGCCGTCCGCACCGCTATGAGAAAGTCAATACCGCTTTCGGGAATTGCAAAGTCATGCCTTGATCTCATTCGGATGAAAGGCTGGCCCTACTACATATGTACGCGTCCATCCTCAGTCACGGCGGATGTCTGGGCTATGTCAGGGTTGTGAGAGGTAGAGACATGTCATCAGCTGAAAGATGCTTAGGTTTCGAGAGGGCAACATCGAAATCGTGAATGGTAGCTGGACGCGTTTCGATGCCAGTCGGCTGTTTCATGCGATTTGATCAACACAACAAGTTTCCACCTCGTTGATCACGCGCTGGACTATGCTTGAGATTGAGTTCGTAGGTACCTCACCGGACGCCGTCCTTCTCATCGGACAGACATAAGTTCTAGACGCGCCCCCTCAAGGGACAACACGTTGCCATAAGCCAGTGTCTGAAATGGCATCAGAATCTCTGCGACCGCCAAAGGGCAAACGAACAATACTTCAGACTCTTCTGAACAGAGCTGAAGACAACCCCGACCAACTCTACGGGTCATTCCCTCTTACTGACAATATTGAAGATGGGTTCAGGGACTTTACAGTTGGTGAGCTCGCGCAGGCTGTCGATGTATGTGCGTGGAAGATCAAAGAGCAGTACGGCATCGGAGTCGAGTACGAGACGATCCTTTACATGGGCGTAAGCGACTTTCGATACACCATCTTCACGTATGCAGCCATCAAATGTGGCTACAAGGTAGGCAGACATTCCCTGAACAAGTCAAATTTTGGGCAATATCTTGACCATAACATACAGGCGTGCTTCCAAAACCCTGGGAACCCCGTGCACGACAATCTCGCCATCCTGGAGCAGACGAGCTGCGTCAAGGCCTTCTATTCGGAGGAACTCGAAGACCTTCTAGTGCAATATCGACGATTCCGACCGCAGCTGCTAGCGTTCGAGTTGCCTCCACTCATGCATTTCTTTGAAAGCACAGCCCAGCCCTTCCCTTACCACCCCAAACCATGGGATGAAGCCAAATACGAACCCATAGTCGTCTTACATTCCTCAGGAACGACAGGTGCGCCCAAGCCTCTCACATACCGCAACGGCATAGTGAAATGTCTGGACTCTCCTTGGCCCGATGACGTGGGCCCCATGAACCTATTCAGCCAACTGGACGGCGGCTTCTGCTACGCACCAGTCCCATCTTTCCACACAGGCGGATTCCTACTCATGACACTCCTCACCACTATGTCAACGCACTGCGCCCTCGTCACGGCACCTGCGGCCTCTTCCGCTCCCAAGAACGCCCATATAGCGATTCAGATCATCAAACAGAAGAACGTCAAGCTGCTCACCGCCATGCCGTTCCTACTAGAAAACCTCATGCGAACTGCAGAGGGCATTGAGACCTTAGCGCGCTTGGAATACGTCACCTACGGCGGCGCTCCCCTCCGGAAAACCTTAGGCGACGAGCTATGCTCCAAAGGCGTGCAGCCGCTATCAATCTACGGCGCCACAGAGACAGCCTTCCTCCCCCTGCAGCGCCCCAGCCGCGAAGCGTGGGACTGGATGCGGTTCCCTCCAGAGCTGAAGATATCATGGGAGGAGCTCGACGCCGGCAACGGCACCTACGAGCTGTGCTTCAGGAGTGAAAGCGAGGCGACAAACGAGCTCCGTGGCACCCACTGGTCGCTGCAAGTCGACGACTGGCGATCGAAAGACCTGTTCGTCCGCCACCCTTGCACGCCGGATTTGTGGAGATACATCGGCCGCAGGGACGACATGCTGATCCTCGGCACCGGAATCAACATCACCAACCCCACTGTAGTCGAGGAGGCACTTCAATCGCACCGAAATGTATCCGGCGCCCTGTTGGCTGGCGAGAATCGATGGCCGCCCTGTGTGTTGCTCGAGACGTACGACGACGTCTGTGAAAGCGACGTTGAAGCTTTCCGAGTCGGGCTCCAGCCGGTGATCGATGAAGCAAACCAGCTCATACGCGCCGACGCTCGCATCCCGCATGACTACGTCGTAATCCTCGGCCCTGGTTCATTCGTGCGTAATCCCAAAGGCGGAATCGTGCGGGGCAAGACAGTACAAAAGCACAAGGAAGAGATAGATCGAATCTACGCGAAGCAGCAGTCAGTGTGAAATCAGAATTTCGTTTCTCGGATACAAAGGCTGGTGGTATTCAGATATCAATGCCCTTCTCCGTCTTCGCCTTCGTGAACTGCGCCAGCATGCCCAAAACACCCTCTTTCCCATCTGCCAGCCCTCTGCCATCGTCCTCAGCATCAGTATCACTCTCCAGACCCAGTCCGCTTTGGTCCCGACCCACGGCACGATCGTATTCGTCCAAATCACTGTCCTGAGCCATGATTCTGCTTTCGGAAGGACCAACTGAAAGCTGTTGTTGCCGCAGACTGTCTCGCTCCGCATGACGCGTTGGAGGCTGTCGGCGGTCGCGAGCGAGCTGTTGGGGAGAGAGGGGATTGTAGCGCTGAGACGCTGCTAGAGGCGGCTGGCGAGCTATCTGTTGTGCATGTGGTCTGGAAGATGTTTTGATGGGCTCAGATTCTTCCGTGGCCATCGGTGGTGACAAGGGTGGCCATTCAGGTGGGCGCTGGTATCCGTGCAGCGGTCTTCGGCCATTTTGACGCTGATTGTACGCGCTGTAGTATTGGGCGAAGTTGTGGATCGACGCTGCCATCTTGTCGTCTTTCAGGCCGAAGTAATCGTCGCGGAGACCGTCTGGTTCCTGTAGGGCGGTGGTAGGGTTTTCGACGACATTCTGGTGTTTCTTGAAGTTGAACACTGCAAAGTTGCACTGGTTGCCTACGCCTTCCACGTGGACGGTCGATTCGCGGAAGAAGTCGACAATGCGCTCGCATCGATCGTTAGAATTGCGGTAAAGGATGATCGGAGCTAAAACAAGACTGATGATCTCTTCAAGAAAAATCAGGACTTTGTTTTGGTAGAGAGCAGAGAATTCGGCGCGGACTTCGTTGCTGTGCAGACGATCCTTCCAGTGCGTGGGCATGTAGTGGATGTACATCAATACTTCCTTTAGGTGGAGCACAGGGTCGTGGCTTTCGGTTTCGTCGGGAAGAGCGCCGTGTGCGACACTGAAGATACCGACCATTACGGACACCCAAAAGACCGTCGTGCGGCCTTCGGTGATTTCAAAACCAAGGAACAGTTCAGAGTCGAATAGAGTTGCCAGAGCCAGGACGCCAGCAAACGCACCGCTGACGAAGGCCACGAAGCGGCAAAGCTGATCGGTTTTGTCTTTAGGGAATTGCTTGAGGTAGTCGACTGCGAAAGGGTAGGCTTGGCGTATGCGGCGCTGGAACAGGTGGTCCAATTCGTTGAACTCGCGTATCTTCCATTCAGCGAAAGGTGTGAATGCTCTGAGGCTGACTCGAGCGGGGTTGCGCGTGAATTCGGTGTAGTAGCGGAAGAAGTAGAAGATTGAAAAGCGTATGATGTTCCATGGTGCAAACAGGATGCTCAGAAGAGCAGCAAAGCGAAGACGGCGGCGCAGGCCTTCCACGAGGACTTTGCGGTTCTTAACATCCAGAGCGAATGGCCTAGGTGCACCTTGCTCGTCAAAGACGAAGTTGGTCAGGCTGAAGTCAATGCACCACTCCAAGCTTTTCGAGTAGAACAGACGAGGGCCGAGAAAAGGGATTGGAAGAGTGAAGTCAAAGATTTCCTTGTTGAATAGCGCAACGTAGTAATTATCCTGGCGCATGAGGCGATTGGCAACAGTCTCTGCCGTAACACGCTGTTGCGGCTTGTTGTACTCCAGATATCGTTTCATCCTTGGTGGATTCATGGCTGTGGCGACATTCGCATTCTGTACCTTGACCAGTCCGTCCACGACGCGTAACCATGACACAGTTTGCATGTCTTCGTCGTCTATCTCGAGGACGTGGGTATAGAAGTCTCGCATACGCCGCAGACGGCCAATATCTCGTATGTTGCGAACAAACATCATGCCCCAGTAGACTATGAACAAGAAGATCGCGGCTTTCTTGATCCAAGACGACTGGTCTATGCATTTGGGGATAAGTACTTCTGACGTCTTCTTGCTGACAGGTATCTTGGAATAGTCGATGCAGGTCGAGAGAAACATGGCGAAGCAGAACGCAAACAATTCTGTCGCTTGAGTAAGGAACTTGGCGAGCAGTATTGAGCTCATACCGTGGCCGGTAAAGTACTGATAAGCCTCGTGCAAGAAGGCGTCTAGATTTGGAGCGTTTGTGAATGTCCACATCGCATTTGCTTGTGGGTTCGGCCGGGCTGATGGGCCAGCTATCGATTCATGCCCAAATCCAGCGGGAGCATTCCGACCCGGATTCAGTACGTTGGACGAGTATAGCTTGTGTTGTTGCTGCACCTTGTCCCACTGCTCGTCTGTAGTTGTCCGCCCAGCGTCTTGTGTGGTAGGCACTTTTGCTCGTCTTGGTGCAGGCTTGCCCTTCCGTTCCATCAACAGTGACTCAGGAACATCCTCTTCATCTTCTGCCCTCCTCTTCTGTTGGCCATCGAGCCAGCCTGGCTGGCTTTGAGCAAGCGACATTGAACCTCGGACCATCGGGCGAGTCTCAGGACTCAAGGCAACATCACGGAAGGGACCTTGGTCGACTGAGGCCTCGTATAGCATCGCTTCGGGGTCGTCGTCGCCAGACTCGTGCTGTCCATATGGGCCTCGTCTCTGGGATTCGAGATCCATGTCGTTGGCGAGCCGGCCGGGTTCGTACATGGAATCGCCTTCAGCAACAGGCAGCAGCCTCGAGACGATGCGCGAGGCCATCATCTTGGCGGTGTTTCAACTGGCTGTAATATGTGACTATCTTTATGCTCAGTCGGTGACCTTGATGTGATGGGGTGTCATTTGGTGAAGCACGTTAAGGACATAGCCGTGTCGCTATGATTCACCGGGGCATGGTATGGGCGATAAGTAGAGCCCAAGTAGCTTTGGTAGGTGGATACTATAGGAGAGGTAGACGTCTGGTGATCAAGTGATCAAGTGCATGTGTTACGATTAAAGGTAGACCGCGTGGTCGCGATTAGCTGCTCCAGTTAACGTGAACGAGCCGTGACGCAATTGGCTGGGGTTGGATCTTGGCAGCCTGAGGCTGAAGCGACTCGTGCCAGCCAAAAGCTTCGACTTTTGACGAGTTCAAGCAACAAACATCATCCACACGACAACATAGTCGATTGGATAAATTCAGGCACAATTTACCTGAATTCGACCGAAAAATCCGCTGACAAACTCGAGCAATCACAGATTCAAGGTACGCGATACCAACGCCCAAATCGTGATGCATGAACAGCAGAGCCAGCGCGGACGTGGTCGCGGTGGCGGCGATCGTGCAGCGCGCCGAGGCAGCAACCACAACTTTCATACAAATGCTCATTTGTCGCAGAATCCATATCCGACCAGTTCGAACCAGTCCTCTCCCAACTCTGGCTCTTACAGCGAATCACACATCTCCGGTGCCGTTCCTGCCTACGCCCCAGGCCCTAACCCTTGGATCAACCATCAGACATCGTACAACACCAGTGCGCAGCCCGTGCCGCCATTTGTGACCTCAAGTTACACATCAGTGGACTGGCAACAACGCGTTGATCAGCTGGTAAGACTTGACCCGATCGCCTTACCCATACGAGGCCGCGTGAAATCCACCAAGACTGACGAGCACCACAAGTTCAACATCCAAACCACACAGGCACAGTACAGTGGCCGTCCTGCCCAGGCAATCTCTCAACCGAGCTACTACGGTTCTCCAGCTCAGGTAAGCGTGCAATCACATGCGCTACCCATCAGGAATCACCCCAAAAATTCTCTTGAGAGTTCAAAGGTCTCGCAGTCTAACCCTGGAGATTCTCAGCATAACAACGGTTGGTACTATTCTCCCACCCAGCAGACTCCTGTAATTCCAGCGTCCAACCCAAACATGTCTTACCCCTACGACAACTCTCAGTACAACTACGCGCCTGGGTCTGCGTACCAATACCCTCAGCAAGGACAGCAGTCTTACGATCAGAATCCACCGGCAATCCGCAACCCTTTCCCCGCGCCGCCACCAGCTCGTAATGCGTATGGTGCGCAGAACGCGGGCTACGACCCGGAGCAGGACGCATTGCTGGCGCAGTGGAACTCGCAGTATGCTCCAGCTGATGTCCAAGCTATGAGAGATGCACGTAGCAAAGCAGAAAACCCGAACACCACCCAAGTTGGCCCCCGCCCGGGTGCAGCTGCCGCGGTCGACAGCCAGCCTGCAAATCCTGAGAAAAAAGTAACCGTTGTTCGCAAAGGTGGCGGGCAGGTCTGGGAAGACAACACTCTTCTTGAATGGGATCCTACTCAATTCCGCATCATGGTCGGCAATCTTGCTGGCGAGGTCACCGATGACTCTCTTGCGAAGGCATTCGCCCAGTATGGTGTGTCAAAAGCCCGCGTTATTCGCGACAAACGCACGACCAAGTCAAAAGGGTTTGGCTTTGTTTCCTTCACAGACGGCGAGCTAGGGTTCAAAGCTGCTCGTGAAATGGTTGGAAAGTATATTGGCAGCCACCCTGTTACCATCCAGCGCTCTAAAACCGATCTCAAGCCCGTTGTTCAAAAGGACAAGTACAAGGGAAAGGGCAAGAACAACAAGAATAACAATCGTAACGACAAGAAGGAGAAGAAGAAGGAGGACGATCCTCTCCGCGCACACACAGGTGCGGTCATTGAGAAGAAGCCGGTTAAGAACGCGGGCGGTTACAAGGTCATCGGCTGAGGACGACTACATCGGTTCTTCGAAGTTGAACAACGAATTGACAGATCAAGACCGCTCCCTACGTGCGCGCAGCAAGTAAGATCGCGGTCGAGGCTACACGCAATCAGCCTACATGGAAAATTTGGACATGCCAAAGGGATGTTGTAAAGGAAGTGCGCCCCTACCCCCGGGAAGAAAACTATACGTTTCGTCCTTGCAATGTGGCAAATCGGTCTAGCAATTGGGAGAAAGGGTACGAGGGTTACCCAGTTGGTATGGTAAATGGGGTGCGTAAAGCACGCGAATCACTCGAAAGGTTGATTGAAGTAACAGGGCGATGGCTGAGGAAGATCGCATGTGAGTAGCTTTTGCAGAGTTCCAGGAAGAACCACTGTGCTGTTGTATAAGAAGAATCAAGAAAAATTAGCCAGTTGTCGCACACATTCTCATATGAACGAATCAATGCATCATCAGAGTTTCATACATGCGTGTACGTTGTGCGTCCTTCAATCCTTTAATAGGTCTGCTTTTGGTGGGTGACTGAGTGGGCCGACACGGAGACCCTTGATCTCCATCCCGCAGCCATTGATGATGCCGACGTAAACATTCCATGTTGCAACACTTTCAACAAGAACCTCTTTCCACCAGCACACCGACTCTTCACAATCCCACTTACAATCACCATGGTGGAATCAGCAATAAGAACACCGCAACCTCCCAACCACAACATCCTCGACCTCCCCGCCAACCTCCGTGTCCTCTCGCTCAACTGCTGGGGCCTCAAATTCATCTCCAAACACCGCAATGCGCGCCTCGCAGAAATCGGCCGCCAAATCGCCGCGCTCGACCCTCCTCCCAACATAGTAGGCTTGCAAGAGTGCTGGACCCAAGAAGACTACCTCTCGATCCGCGAATCGACAAAGCACATCCTGCCGCACGGCAAGTTCTACTACTCTGGCATCTTCGGCGGCGGCTTGGCGATATTGTCGAGATGGGAGATCGAGGAGAGCTCCATGTACCGGTATCCGTTGAATGGAAGGCCTGCGGCTTTCTATCGCGGGGATTGGTTTGTAGGAAAGGGCGTGGCTTGCGCGCGGATACGGTTTGGTGAGGGGGAGAAGGATGTTGCGGAGGTGTTCACCACGCACATGCACGCGCCGTATGAGAAGGAGCCTTATGATAGTTACATATGTCATAGGACGGCGCAGGCTTGGGAGGTGGCCAAGTTCATGCGCCATGCTTGTGAGAGGGGACATGTTGTTCTTGGGCTGGGCGATTTCAATATGCTGCCGCTTAGTCTGGCGCATAGGCTGATTGAGGCGCATGGAGGGGTGAGGGATATTTGGAGGATCAAGCGGCCGGACTCTGCGCTGGGTGCGTGGGAAGATGGACATGGTAGGGATAGCAAAGGTGGGAATTGCCCGACTGTCGATTGGTGTTTGAACCAGGCTGGTGCTACGTGCGACTCTAAGCTGAATACATGGCGATGGAGCAAGGCTATGCGCAAAGATTTGGAAAAGGGCAAAGACACCATCATCGACATGCAGGCCGAAGACCCGCGTGCGAAACGTCTGGACTACATTTTCTTCTCGCCCGGCCAAAACTCCCAAAGCGATTGGGACGTGACGAGTGCACGCGTCGGAATGACACAACGACACCCAGAGCTGAAGTGTTCATTAAGCGATCACTTTTCCATCGAGACCACAATCACCCGCAAGCCCAAAACCGAGACTACAACAGACGCATCGCCCGCCGTCAAAGCCCTCCCGACAACAACCTACGACCAGATCCTCGACATGACACGCAAGTACATGCAACGCGAACGGACACAGCGCAAACTCCGCATCGGTCACTTCTTCTTCCACCTTACATTTTCTGTTGGATGCTTGATCGGAGTTTGGTGGGCGCCTCGGAATTTCGTGTCTTTCATCCTCATGCTGCTCAGCTCGGTTGGGCTCAGCGTAGGAGTGATCGATGGGTTGATGGGCTTCTTGTTCGTGGGCAGCGAATTGCGTGCGTTGAGGGAGTTTGAGTGGGAGATTGTGAGTGCGAAGACGAGGGCTGAGAGAGATATTCGGGATGGGAAGACGGTTGGGGAGGGGCCGGTGCAGGACTCTTGCAATGATCACCAGGCGTGATACGATACTTGTAGTCATTTAAGACGACGCGATGCCAAGTGATGCCGCTTCAAAACTTCAGAGATGGCTTTCTGGCCTTCGACACTGGAATTTGAGCAAAACGAGATGGGCAAATACTTCCATCCAGGCGTTGTCCGCGTTTGTCCCATCAAGTACCAAGCATCATAGCGGCTATGGCAGTTATAAGATGGATCGATTCATACGAACTGATCGTTGATTCAATCGCTGCTTGCTGTGGATCCATCATGCAAGCCTTGATTTCGCATTCAACAACTTCTCGACAAGTCTTCGACGACTCACTCCCTTGCTCTGTTGTCGCCAGATCGATCGACGCACGTCGCTCTAGCATCGCGTTGATTGAGGTACACGAGATTAGAGTTAAGAAGCTTTCACATCAGCAAGCCTGGTCTAGCGGTTATGATTTCTGTCTAACACTGCGTTACAACACATGTGTTTGGGTTCACAGAAGGTTCCCGGTTCGATTCCGGGGGTTTGTAACAGATGTTCTGCTTCTTTCTTTTGCTTTTGTATGTCTCTACCATGTTTAGGTAGGGATATACAATTTGTTCAGAATCCGAGAAATTTCATTTTTGATCTCATTAATTTTGAGGGGTATAGCAGATGGTTTTTACATTTCGATCGTATTCTGGTTCTTTTGGCAATTCGACAGGTGAGATGGACCATCATATTGGATCGTCATGATTGATATTGGCGACAGGCAACGAAGACCGTCGGTTGTTGTGGCAGGATACTGTCGATATGGAGCTCGAATGGACTTGAGTAGATGCTATGAACAACCAAACCCTACCGAACCGAAAAGTTCATTCGATCGATGGCTACACGCCACCTACGAATGAAACTCGTTGGTAAAGATGCTGTCAACATTCACAGCGCCAGCCTCCAGCATCTTCTTTTCTTCGAGCCACTCAACCCACGACTTCCATTTCGCTTCACTCATAGTCCCGAATCGCTCGTCACCATCCCGATAGAACGCATTGATACTCGCCTGACTCTTGGTCAAGAACACCTCAGACCTCTCGGGCCTACAGAAAGGCATCAAAGCCTCAACACCAGCGCCCACATCGTTCGAAGCAATCTCGTACGCCTCCCTGGTAGCTTGCACAAACTTCTTCAAAACCTCCCCATCAACTTTGCCTTCCCCACCGACCCTCCGAGCTATTACTGGAGAGTAGCCATATGGAATTCCATACTCCTCCGGCCGGAAGAAACTCCCTTGATGCACCTCCAACTCATCCTCCACGCCCTCCCACGGCACAAACACCCACGTAGCATCGATCTCGCCCTTCTTCGCGGCTTCGAAAAGACTCAACTTCCCCTTCTGCCGTTCGATCTTCACCGCAGCCCCCTCCCCGCCATCGTTCTCAACCATAGCCCTAACAATCGCATCCTCATACTTCGCGTTATAGCTCCCGTAAACCTTGCCAGCTAATTCCGCAATGCTTCCCAAACCTGCGGCAAAGATGGCCGAAGCGTCACGCTGCAGGATCGCGTAAATGGCCTGCAAATGCATTTTGCCGTTCTCGGCGTACGCGATGCATGACTCCGAGGGGCAGATGGCGAGGTCTGCGGCGCCTGTTTCGAGCTGTTTGGCAGGCGTCGTGGTGTAGGTGGAGTCTGGGGGCAGAAGGTGCACGTCTAGGCCGGCGGAAGAGTAGAGGCCGCGGGACAGGGCGAGGTAGAGGCCGGTGTGGATTGTGTTGGGAGTCCAGTCGAGGGCGATGCGAAGGGTGGTTTTGGTTTTGGTGGGGGCGGACATGATTGGTTTTGGGTTGATGTGATTGACGCTGTGGTGTTGTGATTTTGGCGTTTGGTTTTCTTTTGTCGTGGCTCTTCTAGCTGGCGAAGACGGTTGACAATGGAGACGAAGGGATTGCAGTACACATCTTTCGCTCGAGGTTGGATGTATGGCATTGGCCTGGCACCTAGGCATATGCTTGGGCTGCGTCACATCGTCGATGGCGTCTTTCAAAGGAACGAGGAAGTGGGGCAGATCGGTTGCATCAGGTACAGTCTGCAGTACTGCATGCAGTGATCATTCCGTTGAGACGAACAAGAAGTCAGCACTTCAGATACTCTCAAGAGAGCAAGATAGTCTTTGCCCGTGTTCATATACAGGATAGCTACAATAGTTGTGACAAAAGAAAGCTTATTATTACTATAATAACACAAGGACACAACGCCACGATTGCTTCATGGTTCGTCTCCTTACATTTATACCGAAACCCCCACATGCCCAGCAAGTAGTCGTCCGCAATCATTACCATTATTAGCGCGAGCCCACATATCATATTCCAATTCTTCGTGAGAGCCATGTACCGTCATCAAGAGTCATTGTGCCGTCCGAGGGATCTAGAAGCCTCTGAAAGGATCCGTTCCATCGTCGTCAAAGACGTACCCGGCCCTCCTCTTGTCGATAGTGGCATTGCTCACGCTGCTGTTGTTCCTGTGGCGTCTGCGCGGGGATTGTTGTGGAATCCCAGGTGGAGGTCCTCCGGGCATGGGTGGGTGAGGTACGTACAAGACTCCGTTCTTGATGGCTGGGTCGACGAAGGCCTGCATGCGGACTGTGCCGGTGCCCATGGCGTCGAAGAAGTTGAACTGGTCCGGGCTATTGAAGCCATTCTCTGAGGGCCGGCGGCTGTCAGTCGATGATGTGGCGACCGTCGGCGCATTGCCTCTCCCGGGCGCCACGCCATGAGGGCGGCCACCTGAGGATGAGGTCGACGGAATAGCCGTCGACGAGAACGAACGCAGGCCGGCGAAAGACGGTGCCAGCCTAGGTGAAGGCGAGCCCGTGTTGCTGCGTTTCCTTTGGTGACGGTTTGTGTTACTGTAAAGTCGCGGAATGCACGGGAAATCGGCGCTTTCGTCCTCAGGCCTTGAGCTAGGGATGTCGGGGACATCTGCGGAACTGCTGTTCTGTGCAGAAACACTGCGCAAGAGGCTAGGGGTTCTACCCTTTGCCAGGTTCACGGAGTCGCGAAGATGCGATCTGCCGAATGATGGCGACCGCTGGCGCTTCACCTGCGCCTTGGAATACTCATCCGGAACAGGTGGCATGAGTGGGAGCTCTGGGAGCTGGACTCGATCAGACTCGGCAAGGAACGACAGTGCGTTCATCCAAAGCGCATGGCGTTCAGCGTTGATGGCCGTGAACTTCAACGCACGAGATGGTGTCAAGATCAGGATCGAGCGATGGAACGCGGTTGGGAGCTCTGGTCGCTTTGACAGCGGCGTCTCATCTGCAACGTCAAGAACAGATTGAATCGTGACTATCAAGGATTAGCATGAGTAGCGGTGTAGAATGAGCCGTGAGTGACTTACGCTTGCGACCTTTCTTGCCCAACAATGCAGAGCCGGACGACGGCTGTTTGCTGTCCCACATGATCGTACGCTCGTATGGGGATAGCCACACCCATCGCTTGTGTCTGGTGCCGTGGCTGGTGAGTGAAGAACTGTGCTCCTCGCCGTTGCGGGATGTGAACGCCTCCGCTGCATCTACGCCGAAAGACTTGCGCTTGCGCATGTACTTCCACATCCACTCGCCCACCATAGTCCCCGCGATCGAGTCGATGAGTTGGGACTCCTCGGTCGGAGGCGCTGTGGTAGCAGTGTCGGGCCGTTTGTTCGGGCTCGAAGAACGAATGCCCCAGTCGAATGCCAGTGATTGTTGCAGCGGAGTTGGCAGCTCCGGAATAGGGAACTTGGTAGGTTTGGGGCTCTCAAACGCCATCGATTGAACAGGCGTGAGCTTGGGCGACCTTCTGCGACGGCGTCCAGGCTTCTGAGGTGACAATTTACCAGTCCTGCCGCGGATAGAAACTGCTGATTGCACCTTACGCAAGCTGCCTTGTCTTTGGTGACCGCCGCGGGCAACTCTGCTGCCGCGCACGGCACTTCCTCCCGGAGTCGGACTCTGCGCACTTGGGACATGGGTGTGTGCAGTGTATCGCGAGCTCGATCTCTTCGGGATGGCATGCGGCGGAAGCGCGGACTGTGTGCTGAAATTGCTACTAGATGCAATGCTTCCGAAGCTAGGGCTGCGGGAGTGTGTCTTCAGCTGAGCGCTTGACCTGGCTGGCGGAGGACGCTTGCTGCTAGGTGCGCGAACCGAATTGTGTCTGCTGCTGGAAACTGACGGCGCCGGTGCAGCGTCGTACGAGTTAGCAGTTGTCGGTCTCCGTTGAGGGGATGTCATGAAGTTGTCGAAGTTGAACTGCGAGAGATCGGGGCCCTCGAACCGCCCGGACGCATTGATCACAGGCATGGAACCAGCCTGATCTCCGGCCTCGCTGCCTGAATCATCGCTGTCATCCGACGCGTGATCAATCTCGGCGAGCTGCCTGCTCGTTCTATTCTGGTTGCTGACCCCAAACTGCGATGAACGGTTAAGAGGTCCCTTTGATGCCTCGCTAGCTACCTCATCCATAGAGAACGCAGGTGCAAGCGTAGGCTTGGGAAGAGGTATCGCCTTCAGAGGCATCTTGCCGAAATAACTGCTGCTTCCATCTCGCGTGTGTGAAGAGGTCGACGTTTCTGTCGGAGAGCGCATTGGCGGTGATGGGAATGAAGACAACATTGGCAAATCGGTAGAGATCTTTGGTTTGTGAGAAGGGTCTCGCTTGGCAGCCTTGGGTTGAGTGACAACAGGCGCGACTTTTGTTTTCACAACTGCAGGTGGTTCGGCTAGATTGTCCAAATGCGATGGCAACAGATGCGAAGGCAGCTTGACAGGACGCTGGTCGATTCTAATTTCTTCAGTCTGGACAGACGCATCCTGTCCTGGCCAGGGTAGATTCACTTGTGCACCGGCATTTTTGGTGTTTGGTGGTAGGGCGTAGGGTCTCGGAGAAGAAGGACGTGAGATGGCTGGGTGGATGGTAATCTGAGGTATAGGTACCTCCAAGCTGGCCTGCTTCGGGAATGCTTGTTTTTCGATCGCAGGAGCAATTGTTTCGGTTTGCGTGGAAGTACTGGAATATTTCGGGCTGGCAGGGAGTGCTTTCTTCTTCTCTGACCAAGTGGTACCATCGACGACTGGGGTTTCAGGCGGGCTGATCGGTGACACGGCCGTGTTGGCAGCCAGAGAGACAGGGTGTCGCATTGGGAGTTGGCCGTCATCTTTGCCTGCATTGATTCGAACCGTGGGAGTAGCACGCGGCGGGAGTGACACCTGGAGAGGCTCGGGCTTGTGCTTGTTCTGTGCAGGAGAAGAAGGTGGGGAGGGCTGGTAACCAGTGTCGACGTATTGTATCTTTCGTCCAGGCCGTACGGTCTCCAGGGCGTTGGAGTTTCTGGCCGAAGGCACAACTGGCTCCAAAAGGTGCTTTGGAAAGTTGGGTGTCGAGGGCGAAATGCAATCCGCATCGCTACGGCTCGTCACTTCATCATCTCTGATACCACCAGGGAACTCACGCATCGTTGGCGAAACGGCCATGTCTCCAGAAAGTCCGAGAACACGCTTCGCTTTCGAGTCCATGTCGCCCACCACAGATCCATGCCGAGAGTCCAGTCGGTGTTTTGGACGTTGGTGATACTCGAGTTCCTCTTCGACACTTTCAGTGTCATCAATCTCGCCTTCGGTCTCTTCGTCCTCCTCGTCGATACCAAGTTCGTCGGCCAAGCTGTGTCCAGGTCTCGCGAACGGCTCCGGTGTGTCGGCAGCGCGCAAGAACATTGAAGTCCTGAATCCGGTCTTCGAGCTCAAGCTGCTGACATTGCGAGTGTGCTTCTTTCCGTTGTTTGACATGCCACTGACAGTTTCAATGTCGTTCCCAACGGCGCTATCTTTGAAGGTGTCTGGTTCTTCAAGATCGTCGGGCTGAGCGGGCATTTCTTCAAGAGACGCCTGCTGAGCCGCCATCTCATCGACGAATGATCGCAGCCGCGTCTCCGTGACGTGCACACGCCTTTCAAGCTGCCGGCGCTCGTTCTCCCATTGTTCCTTCTCGCGCTCCCAAATTGTCTGCGTGCGTTCCGCATCTTCATCCTGACCCTTCGTTTTCTTCTGGGTCATCTCAAGCTTGGCTTTGAGCTCACGAAGTGCTTCATTCGCATTGTCCCTCTCCTTCACCATAGTCTCCAGAGCTTCGTACGTCCCACTTTCCATTTGAGCCACTTGCTGTTTGGCATTGCGTACCTCCTTGGCACTTGTCGTCAGATCCTCAACAAGAGCCTCGTTGTCAGTTTTCGCAGTCGCCAGGCTGGTCTCCAAGTTCTCGACAAGGTTGTTCTTCGAGTCAAGCTCTCGTCGCAGAGATAGGATTTCCGACACAAGTGAAGCGTGCAAAGTCGGAGTGAAACGCCTGGGATCAAGCGAGCCATAGCGCCCTCCTTGCGGTTTGTCTGCATAGTCGGCTGCGTCTGCCGGCAGAGGCGGAGGTGAAGCAGACGCTTCGCGTGATCGAGCCGAGCCAATTGTCGTCGCTCGCGAATTTCGCTTGGATCGCAAGAAGCCAGGCGTTTCGTAGGGAGTTGTGTAGGGAGTATCCGCGGGCGAGGGGATGCCCTTTGCGCCCACAAAGGAAGAGTATTCGCTAAAATAGTCGGACATGTTGCTCGATTGCACGGACTCGAAATCGGGCAAGTCAACGTCCAGGTATAACTGAATCCAGGATCGGTATTCGGGCTCGCCGGCCAGGGTATCTAGATATGCACAAAAGATATCGCATGCTGCGCGGAGTGAGCTTTGCATTCTCGCAAAGGGAGCACGCTGTCGCGTTGCGAGGCCAGAGGGAAAACTCACCTACGAAAGAAAGGAAAAAGAAATCAATATACCATCACGCCGGGTTCACCGTACTCAGTGGCGACCGAGAAGCAGCCACATGAGCTGTGCTACAGGCGATCAAGGCTGCTTCGCTCGTGCCAGGCGGTCTGATGAACAGGCGGTATGATGAAGCGACGAGTGAGGACAGTAGTGTCGCAGTAGGGTCTGTACTGGCCATGTTGTCAGCGAGGTGCCGGCAACCAGATTGCACTTGTACGCAGGCCCTGACTCGAATAGAGGTTGCCGTTGGCGGCGAAGCGAAGCGGCGACGTTGAAACGAGTATGGCGGCAGCGACGGATACGGGAGGCGAGGCTCATCCTTGCTGGGCACGGTACTGATACACTGGGTATCTTACAGTAGTGAGAGGGACTGTGGACCACTTACCCCGCGAGTCGGTGGTGGAGGTCTTTGGTATGGGAGGGTATCGTGGTGGTGTAGGGCAGGTCAGAGCGAAACAAGACAAAAGTACAAAAGACACGCTGGGCTGGGCAGGGGGAAAGGTGAAGTGAGGTACAACAGCAGCAGTACTTGCAGGTCATCAATAACCGCGACAAGGAGCTCTTCTCCGACCTCGTGCCAGGCCAGCACCCAGGCACAGAGGCGGACTACCGACACGCTGCTCATGCCCATGCTAAGAGCCTAAGATCCGACTGGACCTCGTCTGTGCTCTGCTGCATTGGTAACGCACGCCGCCTGTCGATCGTATGTGCGTATGTGATTCCCGCCTGGCGGTCTGCTACTGCTCCTGAAATCAGCGCCTACATAGATTGACTCTCGATTAGAGCTGCAAAGCCTGCAATTGGTCTGCTGCACGGCTATGGCAGTTTCAGGAAAGCTTTTCCATCTGTAATTTCAGAGGTCTGAAAGGACACTGTAACTGCACCTACGAATGCTCCCCTTCGAGCCTCAGACTTGAATCTTGATCCTCTCATCTTCCTTTTGCCTTCTCTAATTGTAGGTTCGTACCCGCCTGTCCCGTCATTGCGGTACTATAATACCAGCCAGGGGTTAAGGTTCCAATGCGTGGAAAGGTTGGACGCGACGGCCGGATCCTCCGCGACACTAGCACCAACATCGTAGCTCAACCATTGGCTGCGCGGGCGACTATCCGGAACGCACGAGATGTGAAGAAAAAGCTTGTGGACGGAGCTCTCCTTGTGTTGTGGCAGTTGACGAAATGCCGTTGACTGCTTGAAGACGCAAGGCCAGGGAATCGTGTACTAACTGTACTTGCAGTAGGCGTCCTCGCTGTCGCTAAGATCGGATGGATCCAGTAGTATACCACCCTGCCATGCTACTGCAATCGAAAATGCAGGCACGCGTGCTCGCATGCATGTGCCTCAGGCCGTGCCATGCATACAGTCAATCATCCTTCTCGCCAAAGGGTAAAGGTGTGCATGGTGCGCATGCTACGACAAGGACCCCGGTAAAGTGCCCACGCACCGTACCGTGATGAGTGAGGGCTGGGGAAGCCCTGGGATGCGATGGGATGATTGACAAGGTGCAAGGCTGCCGCTGCAGAGGGATGCGTACAGCAGTAGTAGTTCTAGACGAAGAATTCATCTATTGTGCACTCGGCTACCGGGAACGCCACAACCTCTAAGCCTCTGCCATGCAATCAGCAATTTGCGAGGTTGATTAATACCTATTGTTGTTGCTGTCACGCCCAGCATGCGGTTGAGTCGTAACGTGGCTGTCACATTTTGCTGCAACAACCACCCGATGAAGGAGCTGCACGCCCACCATTGCAGTAATGTAATCCACCAAACCGTTAATCCAACCCACTGCTCCGGGCTATCGATCTTTCGCTTTCGTTAACAACTTGGCCTGTGTGTAGGGCGGCATCGGCAAGTAACGCGAGCCGCTGTTCCTACCGCCGAGCCGGTGACAGTGATTGTGGAATCGGCATGCATCGTGCCGCTGAGGCCCGATTCCGCGGCATTACTATACTACACTATAAGGTGAGTATTGTCAACGGTTGGGGATCCTGCAGGCTGGCGTGGTCTCCGGTGTACGTCTGCGTGGACTATTGTGTAATTTGCTAACGGCAAACGCAAGAAATAGTAATAGCTCGACGCAATAATGTTTAAAAAACCCTTGATGGCCAAGTGGTATGCTGCAAGGCTGCAAGCAGATCATACCTCTTAGATGCAAACGCACGACATCCTTGCGACTTACCTCCGAATTCCACAGTGATCTTCTCCAGCTTCCCTAGCAAATCCAATTCTCTGTTCACTCTCCTGCCCCAGAGATCTGCTGAGAACGAAATTGAGCCGGCGATTGCAGACCTCGAGTCTGAGTCTCGGACTCTCGAGCTGTGGAGGATCTCGGCAACGTGGCACGTGAAGACACAGGTGGAGTTTGGACTTTGTTAGAAGGTGGTCCTGCGAAAGCGAAAGCTACTGCCTCGTGTCTCGTACTTTTCCGACGTGTAGTTAGTCCAGCTCTGCTGCGGATGCGACTCCCAGCTTCCGCGAAGCCATGGAAGTTTATCTCCTGTAGACTTTCTGCTGGTCATGACAAAGCTCACAACTCAAAACTCATGGCCGGGCGAGACCAACATAGGTAAATCACGTCCGACCAACTCCGTTTGGGCCTCAACACTAATTACAGAGTTGCTTTGAACTTCAGATCACTTACCTGCATAGTACTCTGCAACGCAATTTGTCAATTCACATTAGCACGAGGTCTCTTACGCACGAAGCTGACATGTGTTTCGACTTCGTTGACGAGTCTCAAGCTCGAACACGTGCAGCCATGACAGTACCGTTATAGTCAGCGACCTGACGACATTGAGGCCCTGTCGAAACAAGATATCACCTTACGACGTCACCTCTCAGTACGTACGTATGCCTGTGTTGCCAAATGGCCACTCATCTAGCCAGCTACCTATGTAGAAGTAAGTCTCAATCGAAAGCATGCACAACCTGTTGACATCAGAAGGTACACCCCGCTCCAAAGCTGCCTTGCAATAATGCCCAGATCATTGGTGCGACCATTTCGTGGAACAAGTACACCCATGCGAATTCCATCATGTACCTGCCCAAGGCTGGGTCACGAGGTTTCGCACTCTTGGGCATCGACAATTTTGCTGGCGACTCCACGAAGCGTCCGCAGGAATTGAGAAGCAAAACGTGAAGATACGTGGAATGATCTGTTTCAGAATCAGCTTCAAAGTTTACAAAAGCATAAACAAGCCCCGAAAATGCAAAGACCCAGAACGCGACGAAACCCTTTCGGCTGAAACCCCCTCTTCAGAGACTTCGAGATTCCAGAGGTGAAACGAAAAGTACGTGGAAGATGAGGCAGCTGCGACTCTGTCAAAACACTGCCTCACTGCCCAAACTCGAAGTAAGCCGTGTGCTTGCCGTGGGCTTCCGACCGACCATCCACGTTGTTGAGTGTGGTGATAGCCAAGAGCATAATGTCCATGGAGAAGTTGATGAAGTGCAAGAGGAGAAAAAGTCAATCATGCTTAGTGGAAGGCGAAATATGATGAAGCACAATCCGACGATCGAGCCTCTTGTGAAGGCATTTTCTTCGGTGGTCTGTCGAGTCAACTGAGTTGGTGTAGATGTCGAACAAGATCACTGCCTCTCAGACGACAAAATTTACCGCAAACGCAACCGCTTCGTAACTCAATCCAAAAATTCGCACGCTGCGATGTTTTTGTGAGCTCACCGAAGGATACTCAGCCTTCAGGATGAGGCACCGATCCGCCGGAGACACGTAGGATGCTAAACTCGGCGGAAAATAGCAATAGGTGTCAGAAGAAGAACGAGCCGCAGAATCCACCTGAACCGGCCTCCGAAGAAGTGTAGCTACGTGCACTTCACCTCTCACGCGATCTCCAAGAACAAGCCCTCCATGTTCGTCAGCCAAGGATCGTGCCGTGATGCCGTGCTCCACTTCCGCCCAGCGAATCGAATGTGACTCTGTTCGCGACTGCACACATCATTCGTCGAAGACTGATGGGCTGCGACGATGATGGCCAATTCCTTCGACCTTTCTTCCACGGATCTTGTGCACATGTGACAGCTTCTCGGCCTATTACAGGTATTGTGTTGGCACTGCCCATCGCCAACTGCAGCCAAGACTCGGAGAGATAGAAGGATTCGATCCAACGCGCCGTGACGTGTTGCCAACCTCGACTTAGCGATGCCATTAACTATCGTTGTCTCTCCTTATATCGTGTACCTGGGCACTAACACTTACAGGATTAAAGTGAAAACTCATGATCGCCGCAACGCGACAACATTGAGAACCTCTAGTATCTTACCTCGGTCCTCAAATTCACACTGCACAAACTCTATCCCGTTTGTGCTTGTCAGCCTCAAGTCGAGTAAAGGTGTGTCAGAATGGTATTGGACGCGTCGACATATGAGCAGCCCTAGACTGACCTAGGAATATTCCCAAGTTTTCCGTCTGGCTCCTTCTCCATCATTGTTGGCTGGCATTCTAAAGGTATCAGCGATCCAATCTTAGTCATGGGGACCGAGCAAGAAGCCCGGACAGGACAGGCGGAAGACGCCAAAAAGACCCAGGATCAGATGAACGCAACCGACGAAAGCACTAGTTCGAATTCTGGACCGCGACCGTCTCTTCTCCAAAGGGCCAGTTTCGAAAGCACAGCAACTACGCTGCCGCCATACAGCGAGCAGCCTGTTCAGCCTCCGAGCTACAGTCAATCTGGCGCGCCCTCGAAAAAAAGGCTCACCGTAGCGGACTTTGTACCGCATGCGACGCCAAGCAGCGCGTCCAGTAACCAACGCCATGGCGTGAGCGCTGCATCGGTCAGCGCCGTCATGGCCTCCTCAAGTTCTGAAAACGATAAGATGCACTCCAAGCGTTCGTCCCAGAAGGTCGATGATTGGAACGAAGATCCCACGTTCAGAGCCAGGCTTGCCAAGCTGAATAACGGGAGCAAACGCAACTGGAATTATTTCGGCGCAGACATCGAGCAATATGGGAACCCTTTCGGTCGTTTTGGTAGGAAGAAGTAGACTGTAGGGTTTGAAGTGAAAGAAAGATGGGCTTGTATCAATCCACTGCTTGGCTGTTTCTAATTCTTGTTCTAATCTCTATCATGGCGACTTGCGCCATTTTAAAGAAATACCACCACTGCAATTGTTGCCCAAATATACGAGAACCTACGATGAGCAACCAGACTTCACTCCTACTTCCTGTACGAAAAGTGCACATGTCTTGGTGGCCGAGCGTGGGCTAGGCCCGAAATGGCTAGAAAGGTGCCACAACATCAACTCCCTTGTCGTTTACTTGTTTACGATCTGTCCAAGGGTCATCGCGAAACCTCGACATCAGCTTCGTTCACCTCGTGCACAATATGTTCATCAGAAATCCCATGAAGGGGCTCCTCCGGCCTACCAAACTCTCCGTTCGCTTGCCTTCTACCCCATGGCGCCATTTCGCATTCAGGTTTAACGATCGCGGGCATGTCGAAGAGGAAGAATTGGACGACTACGATCCGGCAAAATATTGTCCAATCCATATAGGGACCACGATCGAAGATACGTGGGAGGGCAAGCTCGAGGACTCGTACACCACAATGGCAAAGCTCGAATTTGGCAACACGTCAACAACTTGGCTTTGTAAAGAACACAAGCACGCAGACCCTCGGGCCTCGATGTCTTCCAAGATGGCACAAGCTGACAGTTCTTCCGATAGGACCAACGTTTACAAAGTCCTCAAAGTCGGCGTAGAGTTCATAGCCAGCAGGGAGAAGGCGATGCTGTGGCAAACCATATCCGCAGATCCAAAGCGCCAATCTGTGGGTAGTAAGTGCATCCGTCAGCCAGAAAGCGTGTTCGATTTCTACCGAAACGGGCAGACTTACACTTGCTTCGTGTTCAAGCCTCTGGGCCAGAACCTGTTCGAGTACATCAAAAGGACGTCCAGTCAGTAATTCGATATCGAGAAAGTCCGTCTGACAGCCATCACGTTGTTGCGCGCCTTGGATTTCCTTCACAGAAACAGGATCACTCATACCGGGAAGCAAAGTCGTCGCGACTCTTTCAATATATTCCGCTGACACCGCAGACTAGACATTGGCCTCACAAACATCCAACTAACGCTCCCTGATGGAGAGGATTCGTACCTCGACGGCTTCTGTGAGAAAGAAAGGTCATCTCCCAGCGCCTCAAAACTCGGAAAGAGCGACTCACGGATCGTTGCAAGCCGCGAGATGAATCATGCCGGTTTCGGTCTTCCGATCCTTTGCGATCTGATTTCAGCGATTCACGACAGTGAGGCGTACGATGGCGACGTCCAACACCTGCCGTTTCGCGCCCCTGAGGTCATCCTAGGCGCTAGGTGGGACCACAAGATTGACATCTGGAACTTCGGCATTCTGGTAGGTCCTTTGCACAAAATTTAGGACTTTAAAGTGCATATACTGATGGTGTTCAGGTGTGGCAACTCATGACTAGAGATTACATCTTCGGGGCTTCCAGTCAATACCATTCACTGGCGTCCATGGTCATGAGCCTAGGTGCACCGCCAAAAGCCTTCCTCAAGCGCTGCAGGAAGGCTGAAGCGTTCTTTGATGAGCATGGTAGGTACAGCCCCGATCTGGTAATCTCATACAGTTTCTGACCTTTCATAGGGAACTTGAAGCACGCAATCGTACCCAGAATGACTCATGAAGATCGAGTCGAGAATCCAGCCGCGGTGACCGATTTCCTCGATTTCACTCGATGTGCCCTGCAATGGGACCCTCGAGATCGGGCGTCAGCCGCGCAATTGCTTGACCACAGCTGGCTGAAGGCAACCTAGCCAGCGTGGACGTGCGAGCAATTCAGACAGCCGGCACTCGAGGTTCTGGCTTGACATTTGATGATCGGAGGAATGCGTTTGCTTTGCGATTACCTATCTCCACTCAACTGTGTTACCGAAGCCCTGAAACCTTTGGAACTCAATCAGTCAGCTATTTTACTCGGCTCTTCAACAACGAAAAATGTCGGTTTCGTTTTCATTCTCACGCTTCATACCGACGCTGGTACTTCACCTCTTGTGACTTCTGTTTCGTGCTAGGTCGGTGCAACGGCGATCCCGATCACAGTGACTAAAGCATTCTCACCAAAAAACATCGGAAATGGCTTATGGGAAGTCTTCTTGTCCATCTGCTTTTCCGCAAAGACAATTTGAGAAAAATGACCAAGGGACTCTCAGAAGTTGCCTTAACTTAGCTAAGCAAGCCCCGGACAACCAGAATCCGAAAGGGAGCTGACTAAGGTGTCGTCAAGTCCCGAAAACTCTATTACATGTATAGGCTATTTTCTTATCTATTGCACACGTGGCCGTTTGGCTTGGTCTTATGTCCTGGGAGGGTAGTTAACACTTACACTTTTGAAACGAGCTCTTCGATAAGGTAAGAATGTTGACTCACCGTGACGACTTCCTCCACACTGTCAATCCCAGTCGTACCAACAACTGAAACAACCCGAATTTCGCAAACTCGCTCAACATGTCATCTCCCATAACCATAGAATCTCTCAATTGGACACACCCTGACGCTTCCACCCTCCGCGAAGCACAACAACAAGAAATCGACAGCCTCCGTCCAATCGGCCCCGGCGTATCAGCCACGGCGTCCAACGTCCCCATATTCCTCATAGCCTACGAAGGAGACGAGCCTGTCGGATGCGGAGGCTTACGACCACTTTCCGACCAAGGCTTGCCCGGGCAAGTAGAGGTTAAACGCATGTACGTTGTGCCTTCTCGCCGGAAGGCTGGCAAAGACGGAGCGCCCTCGGTCGCCTGTTTGATTCTGCAAGCTCTCGAGCAGACTGCGAGGGAGAATGGGTGGAAGACTGTCAAGATAGAGACTAGTGTGGCGATGGCGCAGGCGAGACGATTTTATGAGAAATGCTCGTATGTGCCGTGTGCTGTTTTTGGGGGGTATCGGGGTTCTGATCACAGCGTTTGTTATGAGAAGCTTCTTGCTTGATCCGTATCAAATAGAAGAGCGCGTCAGCCTAGACGTGTGAGCCTGTATTTTTGTAGCATGCTCGCATACCAATCATCAGCGAGGCCTGCAAGTGAGCCAGGCTGCTAGATCCTTGAAAACCACCACATCATATGGGCAGGAGTGAGGAATCAAGATCCTGGAGAAACTGCGATGCAGTGACAGCAAAGTTATGCTTGTGTAAACCGTGTGATATACATGCAAACAGCAGAAGTCTGCGCTCCCAACTAGGGTATTCGTGCGGCGATATAGTAGTACAGTTTCTTGAATGCCAGCTTTCATGCACCATGTCCCAAAACTCCTTCCAGCAAAAGCTGGTCTCAAACCATGCTGTGAAACCTCTATTTCCTCTTCTTGCTGTTGAACTTCTTGCTCTCTGTGTCAAATCCGTCAGTATCACCAATCTTCCTGCCGCAACCGTCGCAATCTGCGCAAAATCTCCGATCTCACCTGCTGCTGTCCTCTTCTTCTTGGGCGCGCCCTTTCCTCTGCTCTTTGCGATCTGCAGGTGTTCTAAGCGGTCCTCCTCAAGCTCGTTGTAGGTCTCGTAGCCCGGGTACAATTTCTGCAAGTCCTTGAAGGTGGCTACTCGGCGCGGGTAGTAGGCAGCGAGCGCAGGGCCGCGCAGTCGTTGGCGCAGGACCTTGTTTCCGAGGCGCTCGCCGGTTGGGTTGAAGATGGTGCTGAAGATGCCGCATTGTACCTGTGGGAGGGTGAGCGGCGGGCGCGGACTTGGTGGACCGAGTGAAGACTCACCTTCATGAGGTCGACTATCCTTGAGCGAGGGACTGCCATTGTGATGTGCTGATGCCGGTGCCGCGACGTCGTTTCCGCCTTCTCGAATACTTGACGCCCGCCGCCATCGTGAATCCACGTCCAGTCTCCAGGCCGCAAATAAGGTTTCGGCTAGCACTGCGCTAGCATCGGACTGCCGCAACTTCTATCAAACAGATATTGTTCACTCTTCTTTCGCGTTTATCCCATCATTCCGACAGCTCATCACGGCTCATCTCCACGTTGCTGGCCCATCGAAGCAGTGCTGAGGAGAGTCGTCGCGCTATAACATTGCCAACATGAACAAGAGGCCCAACCAAGAGCCGCAGGACTCGGCCTTCAAGAGGCACAAGGACTCGCATCAAACAGACCAGCACCGCAAACATGCGCCACCACAACATTCTCACAGACAGAAGCAAGACCGCCCCAAGAAAGAAGTCGACTATAATCCTGCTATCAATCAGCTCCCGCCATCGGACATAGCAAAAGCCGATGTCCCAATATACACTCCCTTCACCGTAGCAAAGAACCTCCCAGCACTCCCCGAGATCCTCGACCCCAAGCTGGCCGAGTCTCCATTCCGGCACAAATCCCATGGCTACGACCGCAGTTCAACAGTCGCAGACATCACCTACGAACGCCTCGAATTTCTCGGCGACGCCTATCTGGAATTGCTCGCCTCCCGCCTAATCTTCCACCACTTCCCTGCGCTACAAGCCGGCTCGCAGTCCCAGATCCGCGAACTACTCGTCAAAAACGAGACGCTATCGGAGTATGCCCGCCTGTACGGCTTCCAAGACCGAGTCCAAGTCGCCGACCTGGAAACGATGCTGCTCGAGGCCAAGCACCGCGGCAACAAGGGCCTGAACAAAATCCTCGGCGACGTCTTCGAAGCCTACATCGCCGCAGTCGTCCTCTCGGATCCAGAGGACGGCTTCGCGCGTGCTGAAAAGTGGCTCACGGTACTCTGGACGCCCAAGCTGCTCGAAGTCGGCGAGCTGCGAAAATTCCGAAACCCTTCGATCAATAAGCTGCTCCAGCCTGAGGGTGCAGACCCGAAGGCAGAGTACAGCCCGACCGCCAAAGCCGATCTGCAGAAGCGGATTCAGGGGTACGAGGCCAAGCTTGTTTATGCGCCGTACAAAGATTCCGTGGAGTTGAAGGGCGATCAACTGGGCCAAAACAGGCATTTCATTGAGCTGCGTCTGACGGGCTACGGGTATGAGGACAAGCTGCTGGGACAGGGCGAGGGTAAGAACAAGGTTGAGGCCGGTAATTGGGCTGCTATCGAAGCTATGTATGGAGAGAACCAGGCCGTTGTCGAGGAATGCGAGAAGAAGCTTGCTGTCTTGAAGGAGGCGAAAAGGCAGGAGAAGCTTGAAAGGGAGGCGGCGCAGGCCGAAAGCAAGAGGTAACGACGCTTGGTGCGCGCAATGGATTAACGATGTGCTTCGCGGGCGTGTAGTAATATCTCAATACATGTACACAAATAACTCTCCGCTTGCCATGTGCTTTGTGTGAATTTTCTTGGATCCTGTTTTGCCTCGAGGACCGGGTGTTTTCATGGTCAACATGAGCCAAGAATCTTCCATTGGATTACTTGGATTGATCATGCCTCCGGGTGGTGAGCAGAACTCATGGCTCGCCATCACTTCAAGACTGACAGAGCTGAACCTTTGGTTCTTCATCCCATGGTAGGCGTGATACCAAATGTTAGACATACTCACAAATCATTTTATGAAGCTCGTGTGAGCTCGATACGGCGAATGTACGCCTTAGAAAATCCGGACAACGTCGGCGATACCGGTCCGGCATCCATGGACCTCAGGAGGGTTACATCCTTGACGAAAGGGACATTGCTGCTGCACTTTTTTCTCGCAGCCATCTCAAACTGAAGGCACAAGGTGCGTGATCCCCGTAATGCCACTGACAGACGGACGAGCTCGAGAAGGAATCGCATCAGCTTCTGACTGTTTTCTAGAGAATACCACCGTTGATCCAGAGTGGTTGTCGCCAGAGGTTTACGAAGAATGTAGCAAAAACAAACGGTCGTACTCGACTGTGGAAGGACCTACCGGATGCTATCCTCTCTTGTGGCTGAAGGCGTCGTATTTTCTCCAGACCGCGTGAAGTTGATTCAAGCGAGAGCGAGAAATCGAGTGTGATCTCAGCACAGTTTCGTAATAGAGATGTGAGTCTTAATCACAATTCTCGCTGCGACCATCACACCGTCAGAGTTGACTCACATGGATCGCGCCAGAATTCTCTTCCATCCAGTAGACTGCCGTGTTGTGCAGCGATCCAATGCGACAGTGGAATGTGGAAGTATGTTTGTTTCTCTGCAACCCGAAAGCAGGATGTGAAGACCGATGGTCTGTTGACCGAAAAATTTCCAGTCGTTGAGAATTGACAGACTCAGTGTCTGCCCGGTGGAAGGCAGTGGCAATTATTTCGAACCATGGCTCGATGCCGCTCATGAGCAGTACCAGCTGTCGTAGCGTCATCAAAATTGACAAGCTTGTTGCCGTTGCGTCTCTTACAAAGGGAACTTGGGCGAATTTCTGACACAGCGAGGGGCAATGCAGAGGATTGATGATCTCAGTCTTCAGGCGAGCGGCGCAGATTGTTCTATTGCATGGCCTTTTCGGTCGTGAATGACCTGGAAATTTTCGTGAAGTTCCAAGTAGCTGTAAACTTTGCCGGAACAGTTGGAGTTGAGCGTACGCCCTCACCAGATGGGAAATGTTTGATAGCGAAGCGGCGGGCAGCTGGACAGCCAATGGGAGGAACAAGCTCCGCCAGGTTGCTGACGCTCTGGACGCTATGGATGTTCGAATGTGGCCAATGTGCCTGGTCTTGAGCGCACGCCACCGTGTCGTGAGCCTATCGTCAGATGGAGAGACTTTGGAAAAGAGTCGGAGAACGAATGAAGCGATGACCGGAAGTAAAATCTTTGTTGGGTTGCCCAGGTCCTGGATGCCCAAAGGGTTGGAGGTCGTCGAACGGTAATAAGCGCACGCCACCACGACATGAGCTCACGGTCAAATGAAGAGTGCTAACTAAAAGTTGGAGACACGATAGTGTGAGGGTCGCAGAAGCGATATTCGCCAGACTGCTCTCTAGGCGGCGTTCAGGCGATCACGACGATTCATGCAGGGCAAATGCTTCGAAGTGGAAGCACGAGCGAGGCAGCAACAATTTGAGTTGCCTTGATTCAAAGAGCTGACATGCCTGTGGCAATATGGAGTTGCGGATCTTCGGTTCACTTTGTTGCAAAGTCTCAGTGCTACTGCCAAGACTGGTATGAGTCCAGCAGCGAGCAACTTGTTTCCGGGATATGTTTCGGAAGGCCTTTGCGGAATGTTCATGTGTCTCCAAGATCGTTTGGTCGCGAGATTGGACAAAGGCAGCACTGTGTTATGCGTGGTATGCTGGTCGAGAGCTTTGTTGGCTTGAACGTTTGGCTTGAGCTGTGAACTTTGGTTTTTGATCTGGCGTTTTGTTTGGGGCGTTGACTTGAGTGATTGGCTTGACTTGCGAGCTTGAATCGCGAGCTTGTGATTTTGGCTTGAGCTGTGACTTCGAGTTGCGATTCCGGATCGCGGCGTGGATTGATGGATTGGTTTTTGGGCTTGATTTGTGTTTGCTGTATGAGATTGGGCTGTTAATTCAGCCCGTTGGCTTGAGCAAATAGTTTGAGCCATAAGCTGGAGACAGAGCTGCGAAAGAACCGTCAGGAGGCTCCCGTGATTTCCGATATCGACAGATTTGTGGAGCACGAGGTGGAAAGACTGAGCGACGGTGCTCATTTGTCTGTTTGGCCACGCCGCTGGAGGAGCTGTTCCCGGGGGCGTTGTTTTGGGTTATTGTGAGGAGTGTCTTCATTTGTAGAAGTCACATTGGAGGATTGTTGGGCTTGTGTTGTTTATGAGTCTGTGGACGTTTGAGACTCTGGTGCTTCGCGTATCCGGTTGTTGAATGCGTATATCCAGTTTTTATGAGCCACCACAAGGCTGCAGTGGTGGGCTTATTGGTGGTCGCTGGATGAGATATGGCTGAGGTGGCTTTGCGGGTTCTCTCCCCTTTTTGTGTTTGCAATGCCAGATTCGTAGTTGTTCGAGATCGTTGGACGAGGTGGGTTCTGACGATATGTTGAACGAGGCACAGGTGCAATTGCGGGTACCTGGTGATCTCTCTCGAGTTTCCGAAACTCGCGTGACGTGCATGCTGTTGTTGAGTTTGTTCGCATGACAGTGATGATTGCGTTGCCACCAATAGCTCTCCAGGTCCAGTGTTGTAGTCAGATCTATCTTGGCCAGCTTGATTCTTGAGCTGTTTCTCCCCGACACCGCGTTGAGGTGTAGATCTATCGTCGAAGTGGGTCTTTTGTACGAGGTTTTCCCTAGCCTCGGGTTTCTCATGTTTAACGAGGGTTTTCCGTCGCCTCGTTGGGTTTTCTACGTGGTTTGCCTCAGCCACGGGTCGTCTTATTTTAACGAGGGTTTTCTGTCGCCTCATCGTCCCTGTCGCCATCGGTCGTGTGATCATGCCGACTTCTTGGTGCCTTCGAGAGCTCAATCGAACATGCTCCAGAAGTCTGCAGCCACTCCGAGGTCGACGTGGTCCGTCGCCCACCCATCTCCCAGGCCGCCGAGCCTCATTCCCTCGATGTCATTCAGCACGCCCACCACCTGCTGCAGCTCGCGAAGAGAGATGCGAGCCAGAGGATCGGGGCCGTGTGAAGCCAGGATCTCGTTGGTGGCAGTCGCTAACTGCCTCGCCACAACGGTGTTGCACAGGATGGTGTCACGGCAGCTGAATACTACGTGAGTTTCACCAACGCGAACATGTCCTGACGTGGTCGCCATCGTGCCGGCAAGGTGTGTCCACGACACTGAACGCCCGCCCAGTGCGATACCGACCGTCTTGCCTAGAGAGTGCCCTTGCGGGTCTTCTTCGAACACGCGTATGGTGATCTGTCGGGCGTTGTTGATAACAAGATCGCCATGGATTGCAAGCCATTGCCCAGTGTTCTTGCGCCTCGTACCAGTGCTCAGGTCCACGATGATTTCCATCTCTTCGAAATGGACAGAGGCATACTCCTCGCGTAGCTGGCGAGAGCTTGACCCAATGCTGGGCAACAGGGGCGGCAAAGCCCTGCTGCTGTTGATGCTGCTGCTGATGTTGCTGCTGTCGGCCACGTGCTCCAACACACGGCGGCTCGACACCCAGGGGAGAAGGGAGAAATCGGCAGGCTGATTACTCGCCATCGTGGCGAGAAGGTCGCTGGTGTCTTTGGTGGTGGTGGTGGTGCGACAGAAGCGATCAACCAGCGTGCCGAAGTCAAGTCAATCACAGTGCTGTGTTTGGACGTTCAGATAGCGACAATGGCATCATTACAATGCCAAGCCCTTGTGGTGGGTAAGTATGAGGTCTCGTAGGGTCAAGGCCTCATTCATGCATACTATGCTCCGCCTTGAGCTCTTCTTGCGGGCAGCAGGTGCAAGCAAGGCGATATAGATGATAGTGCTACCGTGTACCATATTGAACTGCCATTGATTCGACCTCGTACCTGCCGCAGAGCAGTGAGAGAGCAAGCGAGATCGATACATAGCTGCAGTCACACTGCTCTCTACCCAGCCACCGACCGCTATGGTTGACTAGGGCATTTGGCAGTAGCACAGTGCAAGGATGAAGATCATATGAACGATCTCTTACCGTCTACAGGAATGCTAGACTTTGGATTGCACCTGTAGGTCTTCTGTATGCGTGTCTTGCTGCAGTCTTGGCGTTGCTGCGGTGGAGGAGGACTTGTCCGCGGAGTCCTTGTTGTATCGTTGCATCGCCGCGACAAACAACGCAGGATCTTGCCACGCACAACATCCACATAAACAACAAAGCGTCTGACACGTCCCCAACAACATGCGGATCGAAATCTGGCTGAGTCTTGCGTTGAAGCTTTTGTGGATCATCCGTTTGGTGGACCTCTTGCATACTTTCTTCAAATAGAGGCGCCGGTGGTATTGCAGGTAAGCAAATGCGCAGACAGGAAGGGAGATACTCTTCCCGTCAATATCATCTGCACTACGACTGCGACAGCGACAGCGAAGACGCCGGCAACCACGTTAGCGCTCGAAGGCGCAATGCCATGGAGGCTCAAGGCAAGCGTTCGCCGCCACGCACTGAAAATCGGAGTTCGTCTTGTGAACGCAGTCGATGTCTCGCACCCCCGATGAGATTCAGAAGGGCACACTCGCTACGGCACTGTCAGAGCGCACTGCGAACGGGGATGCTTCGACCACAGAATGTCCAGATGACGAGTCGAATCTGCAGTGAGCAAGCGACAGCAGACAACCTTGCAAGGCACCGTCTAAAATCCCTTGAGCGATGATGTAGGCGGCGGAACGCAGAAGGCCAACGACAAATCGACACATGCTTGAAGTCGCGATAAGAACAGAGCATTGGCGCCGGAGTCTCCGATCAACAGAAGCAACAGAAGCAACACTACACAATGGCGGGAGCCAAGACCGAAAGAACTTCGTCTGTACACCCGAAAACCATTGCACTACGCAGTGGTGAACCAGGTCAAGAGATGTATACAGTACGGCCTGGTAAGACAGTACCCAGGATTGACAGCGGGAAGAAGGTCGAGCTTGACGGACACAGCCAACAACAGAATTTTGACGCCATCGAGCTCGGTCATGAGGTACAACATCCAAGTATCTCGAAGGGAGGAAAGTGTACGGCAGGTCGGCGCCGTGCACCAGATGCTGAGCATGACATATGCCACCTCAGCATGGAAAACGCATTGCGGGTCTGGAATGCGCGAACCGGAGGATCGCGTCTTAAAATAAGACACGGGCGCAAGCGACCGAACAACCAGGAGTGGACACAATGGCGTGGGTCAATGACGGATGTGCGACAGCAACCACTTAGCAGCCACGGGAGGAAAATCTTTCGTCAGTCAGCCGCAGAAACTATATCTGGAAGCTGCGTTGCTTGGGTTTGAGAGTTTCTGCCGCAAGGGATAAAGAACTTGAACAAGCCATCTCTCACGCTTGATAAGTTCCCATCGAGGCGACTGCTCTAATCCAACATTGCCAACGAACTAGGCAAAAGCCATGAAAAACCTTTTTTTGGTATGATCGGCCGACCAGAACATTCCAAAGGTCCAGCAACTACCAAAGCAGGGAGTCTGGCGATCTCTCAGAAGGGCGACAAGGCTGGCTTGCCGTTGTGAGCCTCTAGAAGTATCCGAAAACAAGACAAAAATGTCGTTCCACAAAAGCGTGCGTGTTGGAAGAGTATCAAGCAGCTTGCGATTCGCCGGCGTCGATTGTGGGCAAGGTGAGCCTGTTGTGATCACGCAGTGGGCTTCGGACAATGGGCTCTCAACATGCAGCCCTATCGGAGGTCACACTGGACTCGGATCTCCAGTCAATTTGACACCATAAGATCTGCACTTGTACGCTTGAGTCCTCCGGCAAGCCCGAGGATGCAGTAGTGCAATGCCTGGCTGCAAAAAGGCATGTTGCCTTCCGCGACTGCGCGCTGATTTTGGCGGTAATGATTTTGTTCAGCGTACAAGAAGTCAAGCCGCAGTCAATTCTTCCTGACAAAACTGCTGATTTTAGACCCGCCAACAATTATGCTCTCGGGCGAACCTTACAGCCTGGGACCGGGTCATGTCATGAGCATCACAGGCGAGGAAGTAGTATATCGCCTTGTTGTCGGTCTCCGCCGCCAGGCGTTCACGCGTTGGTGTTCTTCGTCCGCCGGGCTCCCTTTTGGCAACAGAGACTGGAGGACGACTTGTTCGACTTTGTTGGGATATATGCCGCACGTGGAAGGAGGCCTCTATCCGCAAGCCGAAGTCTTTGTTTGCGCGGCCGGCCTGACTTGATGTGCTATGACCGAGGCATCGACCGTTATTGGAATACAGCCACCAAGGTATGGCAAGCTCGTGTCTGGCTCTGTCGGGGTGTGTAGCCTCTCTGTCTTGCAGGTCCTCCTCTTGCCACGAGTCGTGTGGTTTTCGCATGTGCCGGAACATTTGATGAAGGGTTACTGAAGTGCTGGGTCGGTGCGCACCGAGATACTATACGCTCTCTGAACGCGGTCAAGTGTGTCTGCGAAGCTCCGACGTTCGTGATGGTGGTGGTCGCGTTGGTGGAGCACTACCTCTTCGTTCGCTGAGGGCGCGTGGTGACTTCGGCCGCCGGCTTGGTTGTTGCATCGCTGTTGCAAGGTCGACAAGATACTGCACAAGCAGTATCTTGCCAATCAGTATGATCATGTATGGCCGGAGATGCTTGCAGCTCTGCGCCGAGTGCGTGTGTCTGTTCCTACCTGTTGGCTGTGCTTCTGCGGGCGCCGAGTACGAGGCCCTTCACGGCAGCTACTTCCCGGTCCGCCTCGCAACCTCCACCAGGGTTCCGTACCACTCTAGAAGATCTTTGGCAATGAGATTGTGGTGCCCATGAAGGCTATTGCGATGCGTGTCGGCCACCAGAGGCGTGGCCTTGTGCTGCGGGTCGAAGTCATGACGATGCAGGACCAAGTCCAAATATCGTCCAGACCAAAATTTTGCCACACACAGAACCTTGGTCATAGAACACAAGCTTCATGCACGGTCAATGAACCATCTCGTTCTTCTGGCGTGGTGGTGGTGGTGTTGCTGGTGCTGGTCAAGGCTCGGTCGGCAAATCCACTCCTGCGCGACTTGAACCAAGTCCGCAAGTCGAGCTTGGCACTCGCTGACCTCCGCCAGCAGCCTCACACGACGACAACAATGCAACCAACGCTCTGTTAATATCGACCTGGTGAAGGCGATGCAAGCGCATCTCCAACCCAACGGCTTCTGCTATTCAGAAAATCAATATCATCGTTGACCATCGAGTTCGACCCCCATCACCATCCCGCCTCACCACCACCAGCCCAACGCGACAGACGACGTTCACTCAAGCTCACGCGCTAGTACTACCTCCCGCAGTACCGTCAGCCCTACCCTCTAGTCGGTAACGAGCATCCCCTTGACGCCCGGCAGCATTCGCTTCCCAGCTGGCTTGCCCGGTCGTGCCCAGCGGCAATTCCACAGCGAGGCCCCGGTCGGGCAAGCTCAGACAGAGGTTCTTTCGGCTTGCCACGAGCTGACCTCGTGGTTTTGTAGCATAAACTTGGGCTGCGCGGCGAGAAGTGTCACATTCGCAGTGTTTTTGGGCCTGGAAATGCATTTCCACACTCTACGGAGCGATAAAATGAGATTTTTGTGTTTTCCAAATGCGGCTGCCGCACCTGCGCACTTGTGAAGAAGCCATTCGAGTTGGCATCCGCACAGATGTCTCTTTGGAGTGCACTGCAGCGTTTTTCACGATCCTGAGTCCCTTGAAGCATCGCAAGTTCATTATCTTATTCGTTTCTATTGCGAACACGCTCAAGCTGGCCACGACCGTTTTGCGGCGAGTGTCTTCCACCTTCGATTACAACGGATTCTCAGCAGCGGAGGAAATGTGGACGCAGGCATATTGTATCTGCACATGCAATCCACATGAGTTATCTACAGATATCCAGCATGGGGATTTTTGCCTTTGTACGCCAGATTGACTCTTCGAGTCAATTTGCGCCTATGAAACCTTCGCATACTTTCCAAGGTCAACATCCCGCCTGTAGGTCACTCTCCTATGGCTAAGTCTAGTTACATGAGCAGCCAACCCCCACCGCCCCAAATGCCTTTCTCTAACAGAAGCACGGGTCGCGACTGCCTTGCGAACTTATGTTGCATTGGTAAAGAACCATTGAAAGTGCAGAGAACTTGCGCTTCGGACTCGCATTTGGAAATTTGTCTTCCATTCCACGTACTAAAAGACAAGCTCAAATTACTCGAAAAATGCAATTGTTAATTGGAAATGATGCACAGCACCTTCAACGCGAAGTTTAGTACGTTCTTTCTTTTCTAACAGACAGTCTCGATGTCTACGTAGTAAGAAACCAAAGAAATAAACGATGCGCTTTGCTTTTCGAGAACAGCACCAAGCTCCGAGACAAAAGGAACTACGAGTCTACCACTACGTAAATACACAAGTCCTCTCCAACACATCCCAAGTCTGCTCACTCACTGCCCACCTCCCAAATCTGACCTACCCAAATTAAACAACCCCACCCGCCCACCAAAGCACTCGCCCCAATCCCACAGAAACAAGCAAATGCCAGCCCACCGCCCAAGCCATAGCATACAAGTACTTAGGCGAGAAGACAGTCCAAATAAACAAGTGCGTGCGCAGCAGAGTGCAAGCGGCCATGACTGCTACCAGGCTAGCAGCGGTGAAAGCCGTCATTGCAGTCGTGTAGAGCGTCCAGCTGTTGGGGAGATCGTAGGCTGGGTTGGCTTCTTTGGACTCGGGAAGAGGAGGAGCAGGAGGAGCGGCAGCAGCGAGCGCGTCGGCGTGGAGTTTTGCGCGCTCGCGCTCAATCCAAGGTCTGCTGTTGCTGTTGTTGCTTGCCGATGCCTGGATTTTGGTTGGTGCTGGGTCTTCGATTTGGGGTCTGGGTAGGAGCAGTGTGACTGCTGCACTACACCACCAGATCGCGCCGGCCCAGTTGCTGGCGAAGAGCAGTACGCCGACCGCCACGATGTTGTAGTCTGCGACACCATTGTATGCATTGCTCAGGTCTATGCTGGAGATGGAGTTCGAACCGCCGAAAGCGAAGTAAGTCGTTTGAGAGAGGAGGAGGGAAGTGAAGGCAACGGTAAGAGTGAGTGGGTTACTGCGGGCAATGGGCGTCGGGGCAGGGAGCATGTAAGAGAAGCAACGACGTTGGACTTCCAGGAAAAGGAAGAGCGGGATTTTCGGCGCCCGAGTCTGTGTAATGAGGAAGAGGGTAAGAATGACATGGAGTCGGTCGGCGAGAGTAATCGTGGTATCTGTAGCGATGTTAGCATCATCAAGCTCAGTAGTTGTACCATGTAGTACATACCGTTCGAGTGCCCCTTCTTGTCATCCCATTTCCACCCGATAGCGATGATGATCAAAGCCAAAGTCAACATCACAAACACCACTCTCGCTTGGGTGACCAGATCGATGCTGGCCGTCACGCTTCTCAACTGCTCTCCCAAGCCGAGTACCAGTTCTGGCGCATCAGCCTGTGTGAAGTTGAGCTTGAATATGACAGCCGGCAGGATCATGACAAATGCCAAAGCCAAATCGCCCTCTCCGATAATACTGCCGCTGAAGGAAGTCCTTGCCAACTGTACGCCGACTACGAGGTAAGTTGCCAGGACAAGCAGCCACATGATGACATGGTGTGAAGGAAAGAACCCATGCACGATGTCTGCCTCACCTGCGTGCTTCTGGCCAGTCTGGTTCCATCGGACCATGAGGCGGTGGCACGCGAGGATAGGAACGACCAGCAACGCACTTGGAGGGCTCCAGCCGTCAAGAGAGGGCAATCTGTGACCCTGCTGTAGTGATCGAGCGGCTATGAGGGTAAGCCAGGCTGGCGCGACCCAGTACCAGAAATGCTGCTCTTCTTCTACGTACGATGTCGCAAACATCATTACGCAGTAGAGGAGAGTCGTGACCGTGATAGCATTTCCGGCGAGACTGGGCGGCCAGTGTACAGGGAAGGAGAGGATAGCTAGCAGCAGACTGGCGGATGCGACCGCAATACCGATGACCATTCGCGGAACATCGTATGAGCTTGCAGTACTGCTAAGGGCATCCTGCGCTTTGTAGAGGAAGTCAGAGAGCGCAGACTGCTCTTTTGATCCGCCTTTAGTACCGTCGGCAATCGCCCACAAGCATGCCATCTCTTCTTCGTCGTCTGTCAGGGTTTGACAGTTTACCTTCTTGCGCGAGTGCTTGTCCACAGCGGCGAGCCATTTCTCTCTACCCATGCTCGCCTCTAGAATGACAAGCACCTGCCTTGCATTCCTCCGCAAGAATTGCACCCATGCAGCTTCTCCAAGTAGATTTCCGGCAACCTCCTCGAGCACGACTCCCAGACTGTTCTTGGGTACCGGAAAGCCCAGCAAGCTTGCAATCGTTGGCACGACATCGCTCTGCTGGACCTTGCGATAGAACTCGAACTCCGTTCCATCTTTGGGAAGAGTCGGACAAGATCGCGAGGTGAGACCAATGAATTTAGGGCTTGCAAATACAAGTGCCGGCTCAGTCTCACCAGGGCCACTGCCGCCGTGATTGCCGCCAGCATTCATGCCATGATCGCCTACGAGCACCACAAGCGTGTCCTTGAGATGATCAACGGTCTGCACAGCTTCAAAGATCATGCGCACAATATCGTCCATTTCACGCTGCTTGGGTAGCATTGCAGGCCCCTGCGGGCCAGTCTTGTGGCCGATGTGGTCAAGACCAAGATAGTGCATGATCAATGCATTCCAGTCCGACTTCTGAAGCTCAGCAGGCAAGTGGCGAGTCACGTTGTTGTCGACTTCAGTGAAATCCTGCAAGAGAAGAAAGAGTGGTACTTAGCTTGGTTGTGTCCTACAGAGCGCCGCCTTGTCAATGCCGCCAGCAGCGACTTGCCTGCTAGCGACTGGACGAGCGGCGCGTGTGTGCTTGTGTGCCTACTGACCGAAACGAAAAAGCTACTTGTGCCTTCACTGCGCCCAAAGAAGTCGCCCGGGAATAGTTTCAGCCATGTGTCGTCGCCGTAGAACACTACTTTTCCGTCCTCCCGACCCTCTCCGCGGCGGCGGAGCTGGGCAAGCCATGTATCTTGTGTAGCGAGGGAGGAAGAGGTGTCGCTCTCGGCGAAATTGAGGATGAGGTCAAGGAAGGATGGCACCGAGCCAGTGGTGAGGGCCTTAACACGAGGCATCGTGACTGTCGGAGGAGTTGCGTGAGCGGTGAAAGGGATAGCAGAGCCGTCTCGGATCAAACTGCTTACAAGTCAGCCTCCAGTCGCTCTACTACCGTCAGACGGACAAACCTCTGCACATAGCCCATCGCGCTGTCCTCTCCAAAGACGAAATCGCTCCTTAGCGCATCAACAACCATGAAGACCACCCTGTCAAATGGCGCATGCGCCTCAACGCCAGGCTCTTCCTGTTCGGTGCCATGCTCGTCCCAGTCTGCAAGACCAGGCAAGACAGGTTTATAGGGAAAGAAGCCAGTCGCGAAGATCAGGACCGCAATGGGTAGGAGGAGATTGGCGAGTATGAAGCTAGCCTGGCGGACGCGATTCGAAGGAAGAGACATGATGCGGCTCAATTGATAGCTCGGGCAATGCAATGCTCTCCGGTCTCAGCGAATCATCTCGTCTGCGTTTAAGTTATCGCAAACGTGGTTGTGGTGTGCATGTATCAAGGTGTTGACTTCAAGACGGCGGGCGCGAAGCCGAGGACGCCGGCGATGGTCAGCGGGCAAACTCACCTCCTCACCCCTTCTTCGAGGTTACCTACATGCATCACATGCATCACATCAACGTACACTGCCGACGACAAAGGAAACGCTTGCTTTGAGAAACCCGTTTGGTTATGTATGTCCGTCTCTATCCTTGAGCAACCGATGATCCGTAATCTTTTCCATGCAGTAACCTTTTCCATGCAGTGACCTTTTCCGTGCAGTACCCTTCCCATGAATCTTGACCCAAACAAAGTATTAGTACTTATTACCAAAGCAAACGAACATTAACGCTGATATGCCAAAACAGGCAAGAGAAACTTCGCTCAGCACGAAGCAGAAGGCATCTTTCGAGTGCCACCGAGGTATCGTGCGAATACCCAAACCAGAACGTGAACAAGGCGAAAGTCGTTTTGTCCAGAGACTTTCACTTCCAACCAAGTGTATCGGGCTGGCTGTTACTCGTTTCGTACGGACAGAATGCATGAATGAAGTGACTGGTCGTCAACTCAAATCTGACGGTAGTATTTCTGCACCTGGCCCTTGATGGGGTGCAAAAGTGGAGCGAAATCATCCTGACTCGCAATGACACCCTGATCCGGGTAGGCAACCGGAGCCAGATAGGCAGGCATCACCGGCTGGGTGTATCCAAGCTGCCCGTTGGTGTGGCTACGCAGCATGGAAGCCAGCTGGGGCTGCTGGGGGACTGGTGCCTGGTATGGCATGGGGGCAGGGACAAACTGCCGAGACTGATGATCGAAGATCATCTGAGGTTGAGAACGGGGTATATGACCGAACGACGCCGTCGTGTTGTTGACCGCGGTGTAATAGTTGGCGTAGGTCTCATCGTTCTGTTGGGCGGTGGTGCCGCGATCAAAACGGGAGAAACGGCCACCGCGGCCACCGCGACCACCGTTGGCACGACGGGGCGTGTAGAGGCCCAAGGTCTGGGCGTTCTCCATGGAGCGGGCCTTCTTCGAGTCGTTGTCGACATGCGGCCACGGGCGCTGCTCTCCGACCATGTATGGGGCCGGAGCGGACTCGTCAGACCAGAAGAGCTTCGGACGACATCCCTCAGCCTCTTCAAGGATTGATGAGTTACGGAATTTGGCGATCACGCACTCGGTGCCTTGGACGTTCGCGTAAGAAACCGCGCACGGCTTCATGTGCTTTCTGTAAACGTTGTGCTGCAGAATCTTTCCGCGGACGGCCTTGACGAAGACAAGGAGCCATGTCGCGGAGATGAAGTTGACAAAGCCATATCCGACGGACTGGTTTTGGCGAAAGTCAATGCGATTGTACGCAAAGTCATATTTCCCGGGACAGATGGAGTTGAGGAGGTCAATCAGGTTTTGGCCGCTGAACTCCGGGGGGAAGTTGCGGATCATGAGGGTCGTACGGCAATCACTGCCGTCCTCGATCCTCGAGTCGATGACATCCTGTGGCCTCGATATGTTCGGGTGAGGCTGTCCGTCAAAGGTTTGCATGTAGCCACCGGTGATGGGGTCGAACGCCTCGTAGACGGGCGGAGCGCCGAAGCCGGTTGGGTGCGGTACGAATCTGGTTGCAGGACCCGGCACGGCAGGCAGCTTTGAGTAGCCAGAAGTGGTGGCGGCGTTACCCTTGGCGCCCATGCGAGTACCGGTTCTACCGGTCCTGCTGAACTCAAAGCCAGTTCCGCCCTGGCGAGAGATGTTGTTGAGGTTCTCGAAGTCCAGGGCCTCGGCACGGAACTCGATATGCTGGGTGGATGTCAGTCAAGCTCTGGAAAAGGTGGTGTGATTTGCAAGTGATTTACCTCTGCTTGAGCATGGGGGGGTGGGATGCCAGACGCCATGTTGCTCGTGTTATGGATGATGTCGCACGCGTCCTTGACGCTGTCGTACTCGACGTCGAACTTCAGCGCAGTTGGGGAGAATTCGCGTCCTGCGTTCCAGGGGCGGACTTGAAACGAGAGGATCTTGCCAAACTTGGCAGCAGCTGTCTTGGCCATGTCTTCGAATGCTTGCATGCCGAAGTGTCTGTTGCGAGATGAGGCCTTGACGTTGACGGACAAGACGACCTTGGACGAAAAGCGGTCAATCTCCTCAGGAATCTCGACCCCGGCGGCCTCGAAGTCAAGCTGCGACATGAATGACGTCTCACGGAAGCCGCTCTTCAGCTTGTTGTACATGTAGTACGCATTGGACTTCGAGTCGCAGAACATGATCACGGTCATGTTACCGAACTTGTCCGACTTGACGTCGAAAATCCCGTTCTTCTGGACGTCTTGCTTGAAGCATGGCTGTGCGGTGTTAGTCAGTGATGCTATTAACTTGAGGATGGAGGGTGTGCTTACCAGCGCCTTGACGCGGCCAAACTGCATGTTCTCGTCGAAGTTGTCGGGTTGCACCTTCGGGATGCGGAGGAACCTCGTGGCATCGGCCATCGTGGTGGTGGCAGCGCGAACGGGCTGCTTACTCTTCTTGTTAGGAGTGCTGCCATCAACGATGACAGGTCCCGTGTCGTCAGAGCATTGGCGGTTGCCAGAAGACGAGCCGCTGGAGCGTCCTCCGGTGGCAGTGTGGCCGTTGCCACTGTTGTTGTTGGAACTCCCGCTGTTGTCAGAGGAATCTCCGCCAGGAGGAGTACTGCTGGACGGTCCACCCATGCCGGGTGGCGGTCCCGGTGGCTCGTTCCATGGGTAGTGACCCGGGTTGGGGTCGAAGGCAGGTGCCGCGGCAGAGAGGCGCGCCATGCGGTTAGTGATGAATGGGTCATCTGGGCGAGCCAGTTGTCCGCTGACGGCAGGCGGGCCAACCCACGGGGCGCTGCCTTGGAACGGGACGCTGTGCCATTGTCAGTGGACTGTGAAGTGAATGCGGGTCTGAGAAGATGGGACTCACCTGTGGAGCGAAGCGTAGAACAGCCCAGATCTAACAGCAGCTGGGGACTCCACGTCGCCGATGACGAAGCTGTTGTGGTCGTGACTAACGGTGACGATGATGTTGCCGTTCACGTCGACACTGCGAAAAGGTCAGTCAATGATGCGGCATGTCGGTGGCAAGGAGTGAGTGGCTTACCGGCCGTGGTTAGGGCGACGCGGTGCGCCGGGGTCAACTTCGGTGTCGACCTGCATGCCGTGAGTGGCCTGCGGCGGAGTGGAAGGTCTCACGATTGGGTTGTTGGCGTTGCTGTTACCGCCGTCGGTGTTGGCAGCCCCAGCGCCGGCGGCTGCATTCTTGTCTTGCTTGGGAGCAGACATGGTGTGTGATTCTTGCGGTGCGTGTTGGGATGATGACAGGAAGGTTATTGCGAGAGTAAGGGAGTGTGACCAAAGGCAGCACGCAAGATGCTGCCGTGGTGGATGATAGGGAGAGAGATGTTGTGATGGATGTGCTGGTGCTTGCTGAAGAAATGAGAGTGCGGTGTAGGAGGAAGAAAAGGTTTGTGCGACGGGGTGGCAGAAGAATTAGACGGAAGCAAGTCGTCTGTACTGAGCCTTTACACTCCTGAAGAACGCGGAACTGCGCCTGATAGGTCACGCAGCCTGGCGCTAGTCGCAACTCTCTCGACGAGTGGGGCGTTGCTGTATACCGCTGCGCTCTCCTTGGGCTTGCTCGCCTCGTTGAGATGATGGCTTGATAGGCTGCGGACATGGCCAAGGATTGCGTAAGTGAATCAACACAATCCCATCAACCATAGCCGATTGCATCTGTGTTTATAGAGGCCCTGCAGCTTGAGCAACACGTGTGCGAACATGGCCACGAGAGGATCGACTCGCTGAGTGAAGCCTGGCTTGCTGGCTTTGAAGACCTTCAAATCTTACTCGACTCCACCCATACATATTTGACATGGTGAAGAAGCTTCAGATACACGGCAAGTCCACAGAGACATTCGTGAGATGTCTGTTGATAAGACAGTCAACGACATACCATGCAATGGTCATCGTCAACCTCCCTGTCCACGGCATCAATAGCATCCGAACTGCTGTATTGCTCGGATCCACTTTGATCACTTTGATAGAGGCCACGGAACGCCGCGAAGCTTAAATGGCGCTAGTGCTGAGCTTAAATCCTGCGGCCTGTGCGTAGATTCGGAGCACCCAGCGGACGTTTCCGTGCGGAAGCCGCGCCCGACTGCAGCGTCCAAGTCGCCTCTCCAATTCCATGGCCAGGCGCTGGCCGGGTCGACAGAGACACGGTGAAAAATAGTGCTCGTTGCACATCTCATTCTCCAGATTTGACCGATCGAATTGCCAAAAAAGCTGGCCAACGTTCCCAGCGTTTCTAGGTGAGTAGAAGGCAAATTTGCTTCCATTGATCCTGGCCTGGGCTGACATGGATGTAGATTTCCTTAGTCGACACCGCAAGACTCTTGAAGATATAGCCTCCAAAGCAATCAGTGCTGCCTTCCATCGTCAGAATCATAATCCAACAGGCGTCGAAATCATCTTCCGGGTACTCTTTCCGGTTCGCGATCACTCGAGGACTGAACAGGAGCCGACGACGCCACCTTGCTTTCTGGCGCACTGCGCTTGGCTGAACGGTCTCCGCCACTCTGTAGACAAGACAAGGAAGGGCAACTTCGCCTTTGAACCGTAGTGGTGCCCTCTGACGGCGAGTCTTGGAGTCTCGCTCAGCACATAATTGTTGTCAGAATCCTGCAATATCTCCCAGGAAGAACCGCCACAGCAAAAGACCATCCAGGATTGGATTGGCTTGCTGTACACTGGGTTTCAAAGTTGTGTTGTGGTTAGTGGACAGGTAGAAGCGGAGCGCGCGGTTCGATTTTGATCTTGCGGATCCGCTACCGCACGTGAAGACGCCAGGCCTCACTCCTCAGGCCTCTCAGCCCTCACTCCCTCGCGATGCCTGGTCTGATTGAGCCTTATGATGATCTCACCGGCGCGGTGCAGCAGGTAAGACTATCAACTTCCTCCCTTTGTTGCGCTGTTGCACTTCCTCGACCAGCTCAAATGCATCAACATCCTTGTCTCTTGACACTCCCCACAATTCTCCTGCGATGCAGCAGAGCGTTGAATGTTTGGAGGGTGGTGATCCTGCTCTAACTATTGCAAAGAAGGCACGGCAGCATCTTTCGGGAAAGAGGGCACATGCTTAAACCTTCGCTGACCGGCCTCCCACAGATTATTCTCTCTTCGTCGGACTCAGACTACCTCGATCAGTTGATCCCACTCCTCAAGAATGCGCAAACACAGACTCAGGTTCAGCCTCTTATCCAAGCGCTGAACCAGGTGTCAAGCGAACGCGAATCCGAGATCGAGCGCATCTGCAATACAAACCACCAGGAGTTTGTCACAAGTGTAAACCAGCTGCAAAATGTCCGCGAGGGTACTGTAGGCTTAACATCCGAGATCATGGAGCTGAGTCGCTCAATCGAAGCCACCACCGAGAAGCTTGCCGAACAGAAGAAGGCGCTTGTCGAGAGTCGAGGCGTCCGCCAGAATATTGATGACACGACTCAGGCGCTGAAAGATTGCTTGGAGGTGCTCAGACTTGCAAACCAAGTGCATGATCTGCTGAGCAAAAAGTCGCACTATGCCGCGTTGCGGGCGCTTGACGAGCTTCAGAACGTGCACCTCAGGGAAGTGACCCGCTACAAGATCGCGGAGATGATCGAACGTTCCGTGCCTGCCACCCAGCGCCTGATATCTGAGGCAGTAAAGGCCGACCTCAACACGTGGCTCTACCGCATCAGAGAAACCTCTCAGTTCCTAGGCGAGGTGGCGTTCTACCACACGGAGATGCGACGGACGAGGTCGAAAGAGCGCTGGGGTGAAGAAGACTCGTACCTCGGCAGTTTCAAGCTGAACTCGGCCGTCGAGCTCGTCGCAGACGAGGAAGAGGAGTTTGATGTCTTGAACAACGATGAGGTGCAGGTGGACTTCAGCCCCTTGTTCGAGTGCCTCCACATCCACGAAGCACTTGGACAAACGGACAAGTTCCGCTCCGAGTACGCAACCACCCGCCGACAGCAGAAGGATCTCCTCCTACCCACCATGCTGAAGCTTGAGGATGAAGAGACCGCAGGTCTGAGCTCGCTTCTTGAGGGTATTGCTGGTTTTGCCATTGTAGAGCGCGCCACAATGTTGAAGACACCAGACAATTTCCGCACGCAAGCCGATGTCGACGAGCTGTGGGACAACATGTGCCAGTCCGCCATCAAGCTCATCAGTGCAGCGCTGCCCACTGTTGACAACGACGAGAAGCTACTCAAGATCAAGGGTGTTATTGCTCTCTTCATACAAACTATGGACAGCTGGGGCTACTCTGTCTCTGCTCTTGACAGTCTCCTCCTGACTCTCTTCGACAAGTACAGCTCGCTTTTGAAGAAGCGCTTCAGCGATGACTTCCAAGAGATTGTCGAATCTGACGACTACATGCCCATGCCGATAAACAATCCCGACGAGTACAGCAGAGTCATGTCCGTGTCTTGGTACTCTCCGCCTGACGGGCAAGATGACCCTGATAGCATCACCTACCCGTGCATCCTACCGTTCTCCCAGATGTACCCGCTCGTCTGTATTGACATCCGCAACTTCATCAACCAGATCTACCTTTTCTCAGACGACCACTTCAGCCAGACTACCGATATTGACGCCACACTCAAGTCCTCCCTCGACGATCTTCTCGTCCACCGCGTCGCGCGTACTCTCGTCGAGCGTCTCTCGACGCAATACCCCGGCCAAATCGTGCAAATCCTCACCAACTTCGAGCACCTCGAGCAAGCCTGCGCCGAGCTCGAAACCCTCCTCGTCGAAGCGCGCTCGTCTTCTTCCGCCGCAGGACCAATCTCACTCAGCGCCACCGCCGAATTCCGCGCCGGCAAGAAGAAAGCCGAAGTACGCATCTTCGAGCTGGTCAACAGCAAGATCGACGACCTCATCGAGACAGCCGAGTACGACTGGCTCTCGACCTACGTCCCCGAGATCGCATCGCCGTACATGCAAGAACTCACCCGCTACCTCAGCAATATCATGTCGTCAGTCCTCATCGGCCTGCCGGAGAAAATCAAAGACCAGATCTACCACGAGTCGCTCGGGCACATCGCCGCCGCCATCCTCTCGCTGCCACTCGACTCGAACATCCGGCAAATCTCCTCGCAGGCTTCCACGGCGTACAGCCTGGACGTCGGGCACCTGGTAGCCTTTGTCGAGTCACTGCCCAAATCCGCTGCTTTGTTGGAGATGCTCGATGAGCTGCGCCAGACGACCGCGCTGATGACTCTCGCGGCCGAGGGCAACGGCGAGCAGTTCTTCGACTCGTCCGTGAGCGGTCTCAAGTTCGGCAAAGTGGATAAGATCAAGGGTGCCGAGTTGCTAGAGAAGGTCATGGTCGCGCCTGCCGAGGGTGGGGGTCCTAGGCCTAGTACTACTCTGGGTCGTCTGAGCACGCAGGTCGCGGGCATGGGTGGGAACAATGGTGTGAGTCCCGTTGTGGGCGAGAGGAAGGGCTTCGCGGATGATTGGAGAGGCAAGTTTGGCAAGTTCGCTTCGAGGGATAGGAGTTAGGTTTTTCCCTGTTTGTTGATGAGCCCGGAAGGGTTCATAGGGTCAGCGAGCAAATTGAATTAGATTGATCAACATGCAGACAGAAGTGACAAATTAAGCAGTGTTGCCAGCGCGAGCGTCTTCAGAGTGCACGGCAGATCTATGGAAATTAAAAGACAAGAAACCTCCCAAGCAAACACCTTGCTCAATGCCGACGAAAAAAACACCCAGTACGAAAGAAGAAAAACACTCCCAGTATCCCAAAGCTCCAAACGCAAAGAAAACGCAAAAGTCAAGAGAGAGGGAGGAAAAACAACCCCCTCAAGAAAACATCACCGCCTTCCTATCCATCGGCCGCCCATCAGCCCCAATCCCCTCCCGTCCAAAAATCCCCTCGACATAAATCCGCCTCGCCTCATCAAACCCGACCCCGCGCCTCTTCATGATGATATACACATCGCGCTTCGCGTTCTCGTCCAGTCCCGCCCGCGAGTCGCTCGCCTCGATGTTCTCCGCCAGGTTGAAGGTCGAGCTGTGCAGGCCGGCTTCGGCGTCGCCGGCGAAACCGGTGTCCGGGATGCGCGAGTAGCGGATCCGGGCGTAGCGGTCGCTGAGGGAGTCGTGGATGTTGAAGAGCCAGTCTGGGATGGGGCCGGGGGCGGTTAGGTAGGGGATTGGGGGCGCGATGGGTTTCCAGATTGAGCGGGTTGCGTAGAGGGCTGGGATGGGTGTTAGATTTGGGGCTGTGAGGGGAGGAGGAGGAGAAGAGGAGGGGCGTTTACCTGTGGCGGTTATGAGGAAGAGGAAGGTGAGGGTGTAGAAGAGGTAGGCCATGGTGGGCGGTGTTGTAGGTGTCGCCTGATTATTTGGAGAGCAAGATGGGTGCCTTGTTGGCGAAGGCTTCGAGATGTTCTTGTTGAAGGAGCGTGGTGTCTGTCTCGACTATTGAGTATGGCAGACTAGGCTTAGGTGCCTTTTAGGAAGTATGCCACATCAGGCAGCGGTTTGGTCAAGAGTCCAGTAGGTGTAACCCTGCGCCTCGGACGTCTTTATGCGACAAGCTTCCAAGCTTCCCTTGGACATCCGGCTGGCTGAGCTGAGCTGAGCTGAGCAGTCGGCTAGGGTTAGAGTTATCTTCAGAAGCCGAGCCGACAAGCCTCAGGCAGCAAACGAGCGCCAAGATTGATCACTCCACCACCTCGAATTTCAGATCTAGCAGACGATAGCGAGCGCTTGAGCCCTTTGCGACGACGACGAATCTCCGACAAGACGACTTATCGCCCGCAAATCATTCACAATGGCCGCCCAGTACGAGAACCTGAGCTCTGACCTCATCTGGCAGATTAGCCGTACGTTACCCACGCGAGAAATCAAATCACCTGGAGGGAGGAATCGGACATGCTGGTAGAAAAAGAAAAAGAGGTGGAATTGTTATACGGCAAGAGAACTGCTGTGCTATGTTCATGCCAGCATATGTTGCGCGATTGGAGGAGCATGGGAATACCAGATATCCGAGGGTGTTATGTTGCTTGAAAGGATTAACAGGCTGATTTCCTTTTTTACAGGCAAGAACAACTCCTACTTGGTCAAGCGCAATGGTGTCCAGCTCTCCCGCGACCCTCTCAACCTGACCAACAGGCACTCTCGCAAGTGGGCCGGTTTCGTCAACGAGCAGGTACGATTCCAAAAATCCACCTGGAGCGCAAAGCAGCGGCCTCCAATCCACAGCGAACCAAATCCCTAACTCTCGATCCAAAGGCCATTGGCATCAACGCCGACTCCCCCAACACCATCGGCCTGACCACCAAGCTCCCCTCGCGCGCCAACAAGCCCGCCAAGTCCCAGCAGACCTCTTCCTTCTCCGCCACCACCCCCGGCCGCAAGCTCTACAAGAGCGTCGTCAACACCACCGCCAAGCGTGGCTACCGCGCCGACCTGCGCGCCGCCGCCGTTGCCCGCGCCTCCGCCGTCAAGCTTTCCCAGCAGCAGAAGAAGGAGCGCGCTGCCTCCAAGCCCCGCGGTGCCGCCGCCAAGAAGGCTGCCGTCCAGGAGAGCTCGTAGAGAGTTTAACTTCTCCTTGTGATGTTTAGTCTTCATGATGTGGTTGAAATCGAACAGCAACGGGACGGTTCTGATGTTGTGGGGTTTGGCGCATAGATGCACTGGGCCGGTCTTTGCATGATGTAGCATGCTGAATATTTTATCAAAAAGGAAAAAAGCTGCTGCACGCCCCAAAATCGTGGTATTGGTCACGCTCATGCGAAAGATGATTATGCTGTGAATTTCTTCACGTTTGGAGCGATTTTGCCTATTTCCAAAGAGGCATCGCAGACGCTAGCCTACAATTCGATTGCCACTTGCTCAGATCTTACAATTTATCTTCATGGCCGTTCCGATGCCATTCCCTTTTTCTTTGAAGTAACAAAACGCCTCGCTATGCAAACAACCCAGAAAGCCTTGTGGCAAAATCATTCGTATACACATGTCACTCACACGTGCCCAATTCATGGATCCCGGTCTCGGTCGCTTCTTCACCTCTGCTGGTGAGGAGGCGGGTAAGCCATAGCAGGCGGGAAACCAGGTGGCGGCGCTCCCATCCCAGGCGGGCCACCAGGCGGAGGCATACCCGGCATACCACCAGGGAACGGCATCGGCGGTCCATGAGGTGGCCCACCGAAGCCTGCAGTACTGGGAGGCGGCCGAGGAGGTAGACCGGCAGTCGAAGGAGCGTGGAGTGGCGATTGGTTGTACTGTCGGGGTGGCATATGTGGCATTCCGCCGCCGGGCATGCCGGGCTGGCCTACAGGTGGCGGGCCGAAGCCTACTGCTCCTTGCGGGCTGGGGCGATGGGGCGGAGGGCCGCCGTTTTGGAATCCGTAGGGCGCTGAGGGTGGAGGGGCGAAACCGCCGCCGGCGCCGGGAGGGTAGTTGTTGTAGGGTGTTTGCGGTGTGCTGGGAGGTGGCGGGCGGCCGCCGCCGCCGGTGCTGTTCATTGCTGCTGGTGCGGTGGGCGCGTTTCCTGGCATCACTAGGCTTGCGGGCATGGCTGGGATGGCAACTTCGACGTTGTTTTTCTTCGCCTGGGCGGCAAGGGCACGCTCTGCTTGATCACCGTGGCGCTCGCCCTTGCCGTCCTTCTTGAAAGCGTACTGCACCGTGATCTCCTTGTTCATCAAGAACTGGCCGTGCATGTTCGCGATCGCATCGTCCGAAGCGTCAAAGGACGCGTACGAGATGAAGCCATAGCCCTTGCTGAGGTTGGCCTCGTCGCGGGCGATTTTGGGCGGTGCCACCAGCGCGCCGAAGCGCGAGAAGGTCTCGAACAGCATTTTCTCTTCCACCATGGCGTCCAGGTTGCCGACGAACAGCTCCGCTCCCACGCCTGCGCTTCCTCCCAATCCACCCGCGCCCTCGGGTCCTCCGCCGCGTCTGTCGGCGCTGGCCTTGTTGACTCGGATCGGTTTGCCCCAGAGGCGGATCTGGTTCATGATCTTGACGGCGTAGTCGGCATCTTCCTCGGATCCGAACTCGACGAAGCCGTAGCCTTGGTGGGTTTGGGTGACGCGGTCTTTGGGCAGGTGGACGTTGACGACGGGACCGGCTTGCAACATCAACTCCCAGACCTGCGCATCCGTGGCTTGTTCTGCGAGGTTGCCGACATATAGGGTGCTGTCCTTGTCTTGTTCCCTGCGATGCGCGTGTTAGCGGGCTTGCGCCTGGTGTCTGAAGTATGCAGTACAATGAAGAAAACTCACCAGTGCCTGGCGCCCGACATGTTTGCGACCGCGCTTTCGTATCGTCTGAAGCGACTGGATGTGTTGCGACTTTAATGTTGGGTGTGTGATCGAGATCGCATTCAGAGTGTCGGTCGGCTAAGCTTCTAAGGTGAACCAAACGTCCAGCAGCGGCGACAAAGTTGTTCGACGTTCCTAACAACTCCAAACCCCCGACGAAGAAGAGAACCGCATCACCAACCCAACCCTTCTCACATTCAGCCAACACCGCACCTCACATACCTCACACATCTCTCACAATGGCCTGGTTGCAATTTTCCGAGGAGACCAAGGTACGCCCCTCCGCGAACACATGCGCCAGTCTCCACCAGCGGCCCCAAACCGCGAAACAGCAAAACTCCTGCCCATCTGGACCTCAAACTAACAAACACGTCCAAACAGGAGCGCATCGCTCGCGTCATTGGCTTCTCCCAAGTCGCCGTCCACTACGG
>Ga0265797_10000879_pt1 | contig 54213 bp, 44 predicted proteins | sample P2T30metagenome_FD_192433 | JGI IMG/M metagenome (GOLD analysis project Ga0265797, IMG submission 192433) | Plant litter microbial communities from East Loma Ridge, Irvine, California - P2 T30 | ecosystem: Environmental > Terrestrial > Plant litter > Unclassified | place: USA: California...
GCAGCGAAGCAACCAAAGCAGTTAGTTTCATCAGTATTGCACTAGCTTGTGAACTAGTATCCTGCTAGTACCATTTTGAGGCATGTTTCTCATGCCTTCTACTAGATCGACAGGAGCGAGGTCGTGAAAAGAGTGGCGTTATAGCAGGTATACTTGTCGCAAAAGAGTCGCTGTTTGACTATCTCGATAGATTTCTCCAAATTATCCTGGCTCTGATGTAGGCTGCCAGCCACTATAGCGGGCTGCTCTATACTATCTCTTAGACCCGAGATCGCGTACGTTCTTTCGAGAAAGAAGATATCGCGCTACTTAGCGCTTTCTGTAATAGTACGATCGCGGGTTCAGCGCAGAAAGATGCCATACACACTATGCAAACGAAATCAAAGTTCATGGAGTCAATACCACGATCGAATTACATTACCGTGCACTGCTCGGGGCTAGGGATGCCATCACTGCCATCGCCGTCCGTCGGAGTTTCTCTAAAACCCGACTCGGCTTCCTTCAAATCCTCCCAGTACACACAGGCGAGGATCCCACCTCTCGTCTGCTCGAATGCTTGCGCGAAAAGCCTCATCGCGTCCTCGTCCGCACTCGCCATCGCCTGTGCAACCAGCACGGCGCGCTTCCGCCCTTGCGGCCATGAGCGCGATGATCTTTCGTATGTCTCCACCCACAGCGGGTGCCTGGCCTTGCTGAAAACGTCCTCAATCTTCAGGAAGAGAATGATGATAATGCACGTCACCCAGACATAGTTGATGCTGGAGAGCGGGTTGTTACCGCAAATGTCGGCGAACAGATCAGGGCGCAGCAAGTCGAGCAAGTCGCGGCCTTGGGGATTCGCCAAAGGACTTTTCTTCTTTTGCTCTTGGTGCAGGTTGTACGGATCACGGCGTGGAGATGGTAGCGTGTAGTCATCCAGCTCCGGAATCTGGCGGAAGGTCGCTTCAGCGAAGGCAGCATCGTCGTCGTCGTCGTCGGCACGTCCCTGCAGTTGAGAGAGAGACCCTGATGCAATGTCTTGCAGCACTGAGGCGTGCTTTGCGTCTCTGCTAGCGCGCTTGGTGAGCTCCGTCTCTTTGAGTCGTCGCTCGCCGGTCTTGGGATCGGTAACGCGCTCTGTGTTCACTACGCGCATCATGTACAATATCGACTGGAGTCTGACGTCTGCGTCCGGAATCTTCTCCGGCACCCATCCAGCGTCATAAAGCATCATTAGGTCCGATTTGCCCGTGAAGAAACGGTTGAGCTTGGCGTCCAGTATGCCATGGATGTCTTTGGTTGGGTCGCGAGTGAGTGCCAGCATACGGCGGCGTAAGAACCCTGACTCACTCGAGCGGAAAGCGCGCCAGAGAAGTTCGCGGTGGGAACGCCGTCGGGGAAGAAATGGTCTACATGAAGACTCTCGATAGTAGCGAAGAGGCCGATGGGATCATTCAGACAGCCCTGTTTGACAAGCATGTTGTGCAAGTCAATGGCGAGGGTGGGCTCGGGCATGTTGTCCCAAAGCTGCATCATGACTCGTTGGACGAGAACAATGCCTTCGACCAAGCCGGCGGCGCAAAGTAATGGGGAGTACTCCCAGAGGCCATTCGAATTGTGTTTTGAGAACGAGGAAGGAGGAACGGTCTGGAGACCATGCATGTATTTGGACTCTCCCAGCCAATCTACGAAGTCTAGCTTCAGCGTTTCAAGCAGTTCGCAACTGTCGGGATTTGGGGAGGACCCAGGTTGGCTGTTGGAGTCTTTCATGATGAGCTGCTTGAGGATATCGATCGAATACAGTACTCCGTGACCTTCTCTCTTGTTCTCGCGGTCGAGAAACAGATCGACATCGCGCCGAGGCCGGAACCTACGAGGTGGTCCAGCGAGGATATGGCCTCGGAGCGGATTGACAGTCCAGCCCCGCGACGCGGCGAAAGAGTCGACAATGCATTGGAGCTGGAAGACATGATGAGGCAGGATGTTGCCTTTGATGTCGGTGCCCTGCGTCTGCATCGCCAGTTTGGTGATGTCGCCGGCAAACTCGTTCAGTCCGAAAAGCCTACGGTGTTGATGCCAGGGCCCGGTAGTTGACCAGTCGACGTCCTCGTACACGTGATGCTCGCCCTTCATTGTATTCCGCTGAACAACGATGGAAGAGAACAAGTTGACCAAGTCATAGAGCCACGAGATAGTGTACAGACGGCGCCATGTGACACGCTCCTCGTTGGTGCAGCGTTGAAGATCTAGCGTCGGACTCCAGGTGGTGAGCTGGGCTTGCATGGCTTTGGTCGGCTTGCCACGGTTCTTGCGGAAGTCATTAATGAAATCGACAAGGTCGTTATAGGCGTGCACCCAAAACTGCTCCTTAACGTCGAGGAAGGTTCCATTGACTTTCTCAGGCTGGTGCCCGCCATGCGACACTCGGTAAACGTTCAGCCCGAATTGTGTTTGAGCCCTCTCTAGATCGCCGCGTGTCATCGTTTTGATAATGGTATCATAGGACTCGTGGCCCGGGAACTCCGCAAACACGGCGATGCAGGTTCGCTTGACCATAGAGATTGCTGCGCTAGTCAGTGAGGCAGCGACAGCACCGTTGAGCCCCTCATAGGCTACCTCTCGCCACAGGTCTTGGGTGTAAGACCTGAGCTCCATCCACTCGCCGACGACTGCGTATACAGCCATCAGGTAATCAGAGACAAGACCGTCTTCGCCTTCGATGATACGGTAGCTCTCAACAGGAATATCGGCCAGGGTTGCCTCTGCAGAGACTGAACCCGCTGCCTTCGACTTCGTCTTCTTGCCACGCTTGCCCTTCTTTCCTTTCCCGGGCCTAGGCTGCTTCCGTGGTCCCGTTCGCATGATCTGCCCGCTGTCTGCTTCTGAATCGTTACCATCATCGTCTTCACCTTCAACACTGCCAGGCTTGCCGAGACTCAATGCCGAGAATCTGTTTTGAAATTCGACGCGATCACGCGCCTCTCTCTCCACCGCAGAGGTGTCGTTCGGTTCCCACGACGCGCCACCCAGAGCTTCCAAAGCTTCTGTCAGTGCGTCAATGAAGTACTTGTGAGTTTCGTTGGCTCTCTCGATCTCTGGGTCCGGCTTTTGGCTGACAATCTGCTGATAAGCCGCGTAAGTGGCCGAGCGCGCTTTGATGACTCCATTAAAAAGCCTGAAGATTGTAGAAGGGGTTGGGTCAACATGTCTGGCGATCAGTCTGGCCATGTCGACGATTTCGGCGACTGTGGTACACCCTGTGGTGTTGAGTTGGATGGAGCCATCTTCTGCCTGCTTTCCGGATTTGATTATCCCGTTGCTAGTGTTGATGATCCAGTACAAGAGCAGACTGGTATCTTTCTTGTACGTGAGGTAGAGATTGTTTCGGCTCCGCATCTTCTCGGTTGTCGAAGCAAAATGGCCTTGTGAGGCAACACCTTCGCCGCACCATATGGTTATTTCAAGGCGGTGCCAGACTGTGGTCGATGTTGAATAGTAGGAAGTACATGTAGTTGGTTGGTCAGTTTAGGATCTACAAACGCGCGCTAAAGAGAGGGTCCCTTCGGTCTCCCTTGCTTGGTGAAAGCTCGGCCTTTGGCAAGGCGCTTATCGGAACTCCGTTTCCTGGGTCACGTGACGCAGGTAGGGCCTCGCATCTCCAGTTGGGTGTGGAATGAGATGCAGGCACTACTCTGCCATACAAATCTAAGCACCAAACCGGGCGACTGGTACTAGAGTGGGTGACCATCTGGAAATCCCGCCTATTGTATGATTTTGCACGTTCTCACTAAGAATTTCCAAGACAAGATCTCAGTGGATAACATACATGACCACCAAATGCCGGTCTGATATATACGCAGTAGTTTTGGTAGCGGATACTTAGAATGACATAGGCTCTCAATATCCAACAGCTTTCCGACATGCTGTGGATATATCATCACAGGTCGGCAACTATAGAGGTATATCTCAGACGCGCGGACGCTTGCAATTGGCGTCCCCTTGCATCTGGTGATCTTCTACGGTACTAATTAGTAGTTGGACAACATGAGGTTGTCTTTTGCCGTAAAAATGCCCCAACCTGAAACCTCTAAGCTTCCTGAGTTCGGTTCGCAAAGCTTGGACATTCATCAAACTTCTTCAATGAGTCTCGGCGCTCGAACCGAACCCTGCGAATCATCTCCGGTTGCAGGCCAGGGTGTGGCTGAGTGCTTGATCGACAAGGGTATACTCTTCTAAATCTCTTGGCTATATACAGAGGCTTGTTCCATTCGTGGATCGCTTGTCAACGTGCATATCTACATTGATCGTCTCCATACGGCGTCTTGGCTTGCGGGCGGGAAATGTTGTTCCGTCTATCGACGAACGCGACTGACTCGCTTCGAGAAGTAGTAATGGGCCCAGGCCGGCTGTTGGATATCTGCTATATATCTCCCAGGCCTCGAGAAGTGGGCAAGTTTGATCGTCTTCGTTCCAACTTGACAGTCCCTACCTAGAAACTCACCCCAGAGGAATCGAAGGACATTCACAATGAAGGCCACCGTCATCTCCGGCCTGGCATTCGCTGCCACGGCCGCTGCCGCCATCAATTCTCGCCGTGGTTACAACAGCACCAATGGTACAGAAATCACTGAAGCTTACGCCACCCGCATGGCAAACTCCTGGATCGTCAACAACCGCGAAACACAGAAGGCCCGGTGGTACGGCCGTGGCGCTATCTACACCGGCTACGAATCCCTCATCGCCCGCACCGACGACGATGAGCTCCGTGAGTGGTTGCGTTCTCGCATTGACGACCTCGTCGTGGCCGAGGACGGCACCATCGTTGGTCTGGACACCAAGCGCTACAGTCTGGATGACTACCGTATCGGCAACAACCTCCTCTACTGGTACGAGAAGACCGGCGAGGAGAAGTACAAGACCGGAGCCGGTGTCATTCGTAGCATGATTAACAGCCACCCACGCACCCCGACTGGCGGCTTCTGGCACCGCTCGCCTACCTACCCGGACCAGATGTGGCTTGACGGCATTTTCATGGCCGACTCTTTCTACGCATACTACACCAGCGTGTTCGATGCAGACAACACCACTGCTTGGGGTAAGACCTTAGAAAAATTAAGAACCTTGAAGCGCCACTGCTAACTGCTCTGACAGACGACATCGTTCTTCAATACGACAAAATCACCGCCATCACCCACGACCCCGAGACAAACCTCGTCTTCCACGGTTACGACGAAAGCAAGACCGCCGTCTGGGCCGACCCCGAGACCGGCGTCTCTCCAATCATTTGGAGTCGCGCTGTTGGCTGGTACGTCTGGTCTCTTGTCGAGACCCTGGGCGTGTTCCCCCAATCGCACCCCGGCTACGAGCGCCTGCTCAGCTACTTTAAGACTGTGGCCAAGGGTCTCAAGGACTCTCAGGATCCTGAGTCTCACGGCTGGTGGTTGGTCATGAACGAGCCTTACCCCGGGAAGGAGGGCAACTACTTCGAGAGCTCCGCCGCTGCCATGTTCACCTACGGTCTGCTTGCCGGTCTTAGAGAAGGCTGGTTGGACGAGGCCGAGTACGCGGTCACTGCGGCCAACGCTTACAAGGGTCTCATTGACGACTTCGTTGTTGAGAACGCCAACGGAACGCTTACCTGGGAGGGTACCGTTGAGGTCGGTTCATTGGGCAGTGACGCCAGCTTCAAGGTGAGTACACGTCCTGCTTTCGTGATACCAATCTACCCCATGTCCGCATTCTTGCTAACCTGCTAATTCCACAGTACTACACTGATATCGCTACCGTCAAGGAGGACACTCGCGGCGTCGCTCCCTTCCTCATGGCCGCCGTTGAGTGGGAGACGCGCAACAACATCGAGTCTTAAAGACAGAGTTCACTGCATAGATCTTCGCATATCAATGTAATGGCCGTCCCAAAAGTGGGCCGAAGAGCAATGCAGACACAAGGTCACGCGGGCTCAGCGTAATTAGATGGTGAAGACCAGGCTTATGTTAAGTCTCTCACAACGCACGTAAAGTTTAATCGATAATCGACAATCAACCGAACAATACATCGTATCACATTCAGTAATTCCATTTTTACTTTCTGTGTGAAGTGGTGTGCACCGACAGCTCGGACTAGACTACCAACAAGCGAATACGGAGACGGAATCCTTCGACCTGCACATGTGTCACTTGTGTCATTTGCAACTTTCGAACTGGTGTTACAAGATCTGTTGTGAGGCTTGTATGTTAGATATACCGAATGGTACTGGTACTGTACCAATTTCTAACAGCGCACATCTAGATAATATGACGCTGCGCCATGTCTCTGCCTGTCTTGCCCACCGAGCTCTTGGAATTTATCGTCACTTGGATTGATGCCGGCTCTCTGGGCGCTCTTCGCCTCGCAAGTCGCCCGCTCTTCAATTGCAATTGTACGTGTTCGCCGAGATAGGCGAGTGGTGCTTAGCGGACAAAGGATTCTAGATCGGCCATGCTGAGCATGAGTCAAGAAATGGTACTTCTCAGCACCTGAATGCCTTGCAAAGACCTAAGGGATACATAGCCAACGGACGGTGATTTCGGTTTTTCGCGGTGTGATTTGAGCACAATGTGCTCCTAACAAACGATTAGATCAAGGAAGTCATGTAACAGATCCAGATTATTTGACAGAGGCAGGATCAAGAACTGGATCTGTGAGAGCTTTCAACAAGCTAGAATGTGACCTAGATGCTGGATATTCTCAACGTAATTTTGCCCATCATCGTAGCAATCGTCGTGACAGCGAGGCAGGTCTCCGAGGTGGCGTGGCACCTGCCTCCAATTTTGAGCTCGATATTGCGACTGTCACCATCGCCACATTTTTTGATGTGATACCATCTCAAGGAAGTAGCACACTACTTTCGTTCGATGCGACATGATTACGAACAAAGCAGGACAACAGTGAAGAAGGATGGTCCAATGTCCTTGAGAATTGTGGAGACCAGAGTGGTGAATTCCTTCCTGATCGGGTCTGAATTCCCCTGCGAATTGCGAAGTCGGGAACATCGCCGCGAACGCGTTCGTCTGTCCTGACATGCACGTCGCAATGCTGTGATCAATACTGTAGTAGCCATTGTTGCCTATATCGAGTAGCGATTCATTGTGAGGCCCCGCAACAAGTAGGTATATAGATAGGACTTCCAGAACCTTCTCTCATTCTTCCTCGATTCATTCGACTCAACTCAACCCAACTACCCTCCATCATCGATCGATTGATAAATTCCACAGAACGTCTACACCAAACAATCAATCAAAACACATCTACAACATAACTCACAAGGTCCGTCACCCCTTCCCACCCACCCACCACAGCCCCCATCTGACACACAACCAGATGTCCTCCCAACTCGTCCCCCTCACCGTCTACAAAGGTGCCGGCCACGAACACATCCCCTTCAACACCTCCTCGCCAACTCCCACGCACATCACCGCGGATTTCCACTCGATCCGCACCAAGACCGAAGCCCCGGCATACGTGACTTCGGGTTTCTATAAAGTCGAAGCCGGGCCCACGCTTTCCGCGCACTACGGGTTTGAGGAGGCGAAGTATGTGCTGAATGGGCAGATTGATGTTTACGTGAGTTCTTATCTACCTTGTCATTTGCTGTTGTTTGATGGTGTTTGTTGGTGTAGGGGCAGTGCTGACAGTTCGATTGCAGGATGAGGCCACGGGTGTGACACACCATCTTGTTCCGGGTGACTTTGCGTTCTTCCATGTTGGTACTAAGGTCCAGTTCTCGACCAAGTCTTCTGGCTTTGCTTTCTACACAGTGACCAGGCCTATCCGTGACCCTCACCCTAACTTGGAGGGTCGCGCGGAGAAGGTTCCTGGGCAGTCGAGGTTGTAGGGGGAGGAGCTCGTTTGGCAAGGAATGATAGATCAATGATAATCGAGACAGCCGTATGGAAAGTAATGAATGGTTCAACTCGATGCTATAGTTCGTGAGTAAAGATTGGTGCTGCACTGTGTGAAAGGACTGCTGGGTGGGTGCAGAGCTGGACAGACTGCAGTCTGTGAGAAGCTTGTTGTATTATACAGTTATTGTACAAAGCTCATTATCACTCTGAATGGCAGATTATGAGCGCGTGATCTTCTCCATGCCATCCGGCATCCACCTCCTCAAGACCTTGGGGACCACCACAGCCTTCTCCTCTTCATTCCATCCGTTCTCCAAGACAGCAGCAAGGACTCGTGGAACCGCCAAGGCAGTACCATTAACCGTATGTGGCCATCGCAGACTCTGCTCTCCGTTCCCCTTGAACCTTGTCCCAAGTCGTCGGCTCTGGTAGTCAGTACAGATAGACGCGCTGGTGACTTCTCCGTATCCCTCGTCGATGCTCGTTCTGCTTGGGAAGAACGCCTCAATATCGATCTTTCTTGTTGCGGAAGCTCCGAGATCTGTCGAAGGCATTTCCAGAATGCGGGCGTGGAGGCCCAGCGATGTCAGGATCTCGGTCTGGATGGAGAGCATTTCTTCGAAGGCGGCTTCGCTTTGTGATGGCGAGTAGAATTCGTCGTCTTCCTCGGCTGTGCCGAAACGATCACTGCTCTCCGCTGTAGCAGGTGGTTTCGTCCAGGCGAACATTTCCACTTTCGTAAATTCGTGTACGCGGTAGAGACCTTTGGTGTCGACACCGCGGGCGCCAGCTTCAGCACGATAGCAGCGTGATGGACCGATCACTTTGAGAGGGAGGTCGGCTTCGGACAGAGTCTTGTTCGCTTGCGAGCCGGCGAAAGGAATCTCAGCCGTACCGGCCAATACCAAGCTGGGCTTGTCGTCGCCGTCGCTCTCGGCCTGTGCGATGTTGTAGATCTGGGTCTCCCCATTCTGATCGCGCGGCATGAACCCGCATGCGCTCGCGATGTGGCTGTAGACCAAACTGGGCGGTGTCATGACCTTCCAACCGCGAGACATAGCAACGCTGAGCGCATACTGTATCAAAGCCTGCTCCAGCAGAGCACCCTCGTTCTTGAGGAAGTACCAGCCCCAGCCGCTCGTCGTCGCGCTTGCCTGGAAGTCCAGCAAATCCAATTCCTTGCCAATATCCACATGACTCTTTCCACCGCCCTCAGCAACAACAGGCCTCTCCTCTCCATTAATGTACCCAACCTTCGTCGCCTCAGTCCCAACAGGCGTCCGCAAAGAGCTCAAATTCGGCAGCTCCATAGCCAACCTCTCCATCTCCGACTGCGTATCCTTCTCCAGCCTCGCAATCGCCGCAAGACCCTCTTTCAACCCCTTGGCCTCCCTGCGCGCCTCTTCTTTCCCCTACGCATCTCCATCATTCGCTCCAAGCAGCTTACTCAGCGCATTTCCTCGCTGGCGGAACTCGACCGCTTTGCCCTGCTCTTCCAATAACTTTTGATGTAATTCTAGTATCCGCCAGCCATTCTGCGCGGAAGCGGCATAGTTGCGGTCTATGCAGTTTTGCTCGTACAGGCCGGGGTTCTGGCGGATGTGCTTGAGGTCTAGCACGGGCTTGGGCGCGAAGGAGGGGCGCGCGAAGAAGCGCTTGCTTGTTGCGAGGGTGTTTGAAGCATCGGGGCGGGTGTTAAGGCGCGCTCGTACTGCGATGCGGCAGCCGAGACAGATGTGTGGTGAAGGCATTGGAGGTGGGAAGGTTGCACTTTCCTTTGCTTGCGTGACAGCTGAGCGGGCTTTGGTGGAGGATCGGCTTGCCGTTTTGGGATGCGCTTTGCCATTGGCAATGTCAGAATTACCATTAGGTATCTTTATGGAAAGTGGCATAGTAGGTATTTAATTGGTCAAATAGTGGCATTGATTGAGAACATTATTAAATGGAACTCTTGTTCATGCGGAATTCTATGCATGATACTTTCCCATTAGTACACATCCGTTCTTGCCTGAACATAAAATTACACTGCTCCAAGATCCTCTAATCATCAAATCCCTCAAACTCCTGCTCCTCACCCGCCTCTTCCTTAAGCCTATTCCTCTCCCTCACCTGCGCAATCATAGCCTGCAACTCCATCTCCTTCGCCAGCTCCTCCTCAGACATCTTACTCCTCTTCTCCGCCGTCCGCCGCACATCCTTGCGCTCACGTCTATCTTCCCTCAAAACCTTCGCCGCCTTCTGCCCGCTCCAGGCATTCTCAAGACGGCGCTTCTGCTCCATCAATTTGCCGCCCTTCTTGCTCTTGTTCTTGATCGAAGCGAGAGAGTCTTCGCCACGGGCGCGCGCTTCGATGTCTGCTTGGCGTTTTTCTTCGCGGGCTGCGTCGGCGTATGCGAGAGTGCCGATGTCGTAGTCTGTGGGCATGTCGAGATTGAGCGTGCGGTTGGGGACAGCGTCGGGGTAATGGCGTCTGAGTTCGGGCATTTTAGGCCAGCGCAACAGACCCCACGCTTTTCCAGTTTCGGGCCAGTCGATTTTGCTGATGTTGAAAATGTCGGCGGGGGTGGTTTTGCTGTAGGCTTGCACTGAAGAGACGAAAGCTTTCGCCGCGCGGTCGTGAAGTTCGCGCTTCTGCATCGCGAGAGCGCGGATGTCGGCGGTCATTTGTGTTGCTTCGGAATCTGTAATGGTGGGTGTATTGGGGTAGGGTTCGAGTTTGGTCCCTTGGACTTCGAGGTAGCGGATGTAGTCTTCCTCGTGTCCTTGGGTGATGAATGTGATGGCGAGACCACGCTTGCCTGCACGGCCAGATCGGCCGCATCTGTGGATAAAGTCTTTGGGTTGACTGGGGAGGTCGAGTTGTGCGACCATGTCCACGTCTGAGATATCGATGCCGCGCGCCAGGACATCTGTTGTTAGGAGGATTGCTGGCTCGGTGGCGTCTGTGAATCGGTTCAGGTTCTTGGTGCGGATCTCGCTCTTGTGGTCACCATGCATCGGGTAAACTTTGACACCGAGGAGAGAGGGTAGTATGCGATCCCAGTAATCCACGCCAGCGCGGGTTGAGACGTACACGATGGTCTTCTGTGCTTTCTGCTGCTCGAGCACTTTCTTGAGCATAGGTAGCTTGTGTGTGGGTTTGACAACAGCGTAACATAGCCGTAAGCTTTCTGGTGTTTTCTTGTCTAGTGCGCCGTTCTTGCTGCGGACTTTCGCGCTGATCTTGAATGGGTATCGCATGCCAACACGGACGAGCTCGTCGACAGCTGCTGATACTGATGCACTGAACAGTCCTGTGCGGCGCTCTTTGGGCAGCATGTCCAGAACCTGTGAAAGATCGGCCTTGAAGTTGGCATCAAGGAGCCTGTCTGCCTCATCCATAACCAATAGGTCAAACCAATGTCGCTTGATGATGACCCTCGAAGAGTTCAAAACTTCGACCAGTCGTCTCGGCGTCGCGATCAGCACATTCGGGTTGATATCAGAGAAAGTAGCCAGATCCTCAGGAAGTTTCGTCCGTCCACCACAAAGCAGCTGTGGGATGATGTAAGGTCCTGGCGGTGGTCTCGCAGCTCTCTCTTCTTCTTCATCGAAATCGAACATCATCGTGTCTTTTGAGTGCACCTTCTTGTATGCGAGATATGCAGCAGAAGGCTCGTGGAATTTCAACAAGTCTTTCATGACCTGGTAAATCTGGATGGCGAGTTCCTTCGTGGGAGCGACGACTATTGATCGGACGTAGCCTTTCTTGTTGGGGTCGTCGGCCTTCAGTAAGCGCTCCACGATAGGGATCAAGAAGCTGAGGGTTTTGCCACTGCCAGTGACGGCCTGAGAATAACGTTAGCAAAGCACAAATCGACAGTTTGAATCGAACCCACCTCGACAACAAGGTCCTTATTCCCCATCAGCAGCGGAATCGCCATGGCCTGCACCGGCGTCGTTCGCGCAAAGCCGCTGCTCTGCGCAAAGTCCAGAATCCATGATGAAAGTTCCGGCGTCAGCGCCTCGAAAGATTTGGGCTTTTTCTCTGTCGCCGATTCCTGGGCCATGTTCTGCGAATATGGAGCCCTTCTTTCTGGACGGAATAGAACAGATGTGTTGATTATTGAAAATATCCGAGACCTCGAGATCTCGAAAAAATGTTGAAGTCTGAGGCTCAAGCGGGGACTGTTCCGCGATTGTTAGAGAAGGTGTCCCAGGACTTTCTTCTACGTAGTAACCAATCAATGAGACTCGCGCTAGTGGGTGCACCCGCATCATTCACTTCCGGCCAACGCTCCTTCCTTGTTCGGCCCTCACAAACGAGGAAGGAGCGATCCTCGAGATGAAGTACGAAAACTTAAGTGCCGATCAATAATTTAGATATGAGTGTCAATCATAAAATCATTATAAGTGAAGCCTCGTAAATGTGTGGCGATGAAAGCCCAATAGCTCAACAGCAAGCGACAGAAACCACGATATCTGGATACTCAGCAATAGTAATCTGGAATCGATACTCAACTCGACATCTGACAGTCGAACCAACAGCACGCACCCTCAAGTTTCAGCCATCATCCTCGCCTTCTTCCCGTCAAGCTCAACCTTGCTAAACCAAGCCGCTCCAAGCACCGTAACCCCCATCCCAATTGCATTTACCAGCCCCACAGGCACACGAAACAGCACGATTCCCATCAAAATCGTCAGCGCCTGCTTCACATTCCCACATACAGTCACAGCCAAAGCACCGACCATCTTGTTCGTCTGGAACGAAACTATATTGAGCGCAAAAGCCATGCAAGCGTTGATGAGAATCGCAAACGTGAAACCAGACGAAAAGCCGCCTTCGAGCTGGCTGAACCTGCGCAGAGTATGTAGCTCGCCGGTGAGGTATGCGTACGCCATGCATTGGATGGCAGCTAGAGGTGAGAGGCGGAGGAGGAGTTCGAGAGGCGAGAGCGAGAGAGGGCCGGTCATGAGGCGGTTAGTTGCGACGGTTTTGATGCAAGCCAAAAGCACTCCGAGGATTGTGAGAAGTATTCCGAGTAGAGAAGCTTGGTAGTCGCCTGCGGTTGCCAGTCCAGCGCCGAAGACTAGTGGGATCATGGAGAAGTAGGTTGTTTTGCTGTACTCACGAGCGAAGACCGTGCGGTAGATGAGAATTGTGACGACCGGGCAGCTGGATCGCATTACTTGGTGGAATGGTACGGAGACCATGGCGAGAGAGACGTTGGAGATTGCGATGTTGAGGGTGAAAAGTAGAGAAAAGCCCAGGAGCATTAGTTGAGAGCGGAAGTTTAATGGTGTTAATGTCAAGTGGCCTGTTCCCATCAAGGTGAAGGTGCCCACTGACGTGGCAGTTGTATGCGATGCTGTGAGAAGCCATGGCAAGCGCAGCTGGACGAGATGATATGTCAGTGAAACATGCGTGTGTAATTAGGCAAATACAATCTGTGGAGTGGTATGTCTTGCGACATAGATCGTGGGCGAAAATGCACTCACACTGCTCAAGACCGACTTGTTCGACAGCGTCAACGACAAATTGAGGAAGAAATAGAGCGCCACAAAGATAATCTTTGTTCGTCGAGGGACCAGATCTTCCGGTGGAGTGGAGTGGATCTCCGGTTGTGCTTCAAGTTCTCGGGCGTCAAGTAACAAACTACTTGCGGACTCGGAGTCCGAGTGGTCGAGGCTGTCTTTCTCATCCATGCTGCTAGATGATCTCTCCAAAGCCGAGTCGTACTGTTGAGCTGTCTCGTTTGCTCGGCTTGAGGCATGGGCAGTGGCGCTCAAGGAGGGCGAGAGGTCGGAAATCTTTGAGGCGTCCATCTTTTCGCCTCTAGATATCGATGCGGTCGGGATTTCACGTCTTTGTCGCTTGGGAATTTGTCTGTTTAAGATGAAAGGTAACTTCAGGGAAGAGTAACCTCGTGCTGAGGTGTGGTAGTCGCAACTGCACACATGCGCCTGCTTCCGCAAGCTCCGAGGTCAAATCTGGAGATGTTTGCTGACACACACAGAGCGATTGATTGAGCGCTGTACAGCCAAACAAAAAGCCGTGGATTCAAAACCAATCTGAGCTCAGGGACATCTCAACACAGGGCCGCGTAGCCTGGTATAAGGTGATCCGCGAGTTGGAGGACCCGGTGTACTGCCATGCTTGGCACACCTACCTTATCTCGAGGGCTCAGCAGCAGGTAGCTCCAACATGGAACATGTGATGAGATCCCCATCCTCCGGCTGACAACGACCTGCCGCCGAACAGGAGTGATGACGCTGGTTCGGTAGCTGACGTGCATTTCGGAAGGCGCAGCTAGGTAAGTTACACCCATTCGGCGGTAACAAACACCCAATCCAGACGGACTGCACCACCATGCACCCGATGGATGTGTCTTGGCTGTTCATCAAGTGCTCCCACGCCGAGACTCGACAGGTCCACTTACCGTGCAGTGCGAAACGATAACTCCTAGATGGCCGCGGTGCCGCGCGGAGACAAGGCTGGGGACTTTGATCGTCTGCACGGATGCCAAACACCAGCGCATCCGACTGCGCAAGCTCGTGCGGGAGGGCGCGATAATCATGTTTGCTCGGTAATTCGTGCGACAGTGAGATGAGCCAACACGGCTTTGGCTGGGCGTAAGGCCACATCAACGATATGCTCGAGTGCCGTCGACAGCTTTTCATCTGCCAGGAGGTGTGGTTCCTCTGTTCCTTCGTGCGTCAAGGGATGGTTTGGCGCTATCTATGGAGCCCTACGCCGCAACCGTGATGCCGGCTTGGCAAGGCTGTCGGTTTGCAGACCGAAACATGAGGATTCAATTTGCCATGGGCCGCCCACGTGATCGGAGTCGAGTGTTAAGCCTCAGCGTCCTTCAGAGGAATACCTGAGGCGTAACTTAGCCTTGCCAGCATGCTGGTCACCTGATCAAGTCATGGCGTGGGATGAAGGAAAATCCGAGCACGTTGATGTGAAGGGCGATAAACAACGGGCAATGACATCCAACATTGGCGGCAGGTAGCAAGATCGTGGCTCTCTATCTGTCGTCTGGCGGTCAAGGCATCATTTGGGCTATTCATGCGTCTAATCACCTCACCTGATAAGCGAGTTTACAAGTGGACTTGCTTACCTTATACAGATAATTCGGGAAGGTGGTGAGCTTCAAGGTCTCGAAATGCATGAGAACCCAAAGCTGCTCTGGGTGGTGTTCACCATTCGCAGCGATAGCTGTTAAGCATTCAAAACGGCAAAACTTATAGATTGCAATGTACAGTTTACGAATTGCGACATGAAGTTGAGTTCCTGTCTACTAGGTTGAATCTTTGACCGCTTCTAAGAAATCCAATGCTGGTGCTCTCGCCAACGGCAGAAGTACTCATCCCATCGTTCAACAATGAGATCATATCATTGGACGTAGGAATGAGCTGGATATTCTCGAAATCGTTCTCATGCTTAGGCTTGGTCTTTTCTTCGTCTGTCTTCTCAACGTTGCCTGCTAGACGCTCAGCCCGGCGTTTCCGTACTCTTTCTTTGATCATTTCTCTCTCCGCTTCCAGGACCATTGCCAACATTGGATTGCATCCCTCTCGAATGTCGATATCAGTGTCGGAATCAATCTGATCGTCGGAAATCTCATTTTCGGCTTCCTCATCGCTGGCAACTTGATCGTCTTGTCGGACTTCGCCTTCGAGAGATTTGCAAATGTAGACGCAACCCTCTGCAAGATATTCCTGTCGCAGTATCGCGCAGTATCGTGTATTCAAGGGTTTAGGAGGTTTGGGGACATTCCGCATGAAGGCAACTACTTCTGGTATCGTTTTCCCCACGAACGGAGAGCGCCAGTCTGGAGGCAGAGGCAGTCGTATCTGCGATTTCGGCCCTGTACCAAGATAATCCGGTAGACTATCGTATGTGTTTGCTGGCCAGAGCTTGCTGTCAGAGTCCTCGTAGTTCCAATACAGGATCTCATTGATTGTCTGATGTTGGCTGATGTCAACAATCTGCAGGTTTGAGCATGAAAATTGGACTTACTGCGACCGGGGTCTCGTCGAGTACGAATAATGCCATCAGGTTGCCATCGCCGTCATCGTCCCACACATCGACCTCCTCTTCTGATATCGACATTTGTAGGCGAGTAGTGATGAGTATGAGTAAAGAGATGTTGCAATCCAAACGAATCGAACTTCTTATATCACGAGTGATACATATCAGTGTCTCACAAAATGTCCATAAACAGCTTTCGTACGACGTCCGTTTCATGTGTGTCGGCAGCTTTAGCAGGGCCAATTGAACGTTTCCACGGGTATCACGGATTTTGAGACACAGCTCAGCCGACGAGAGATAGCAAATCGCGTCATCGTCAAACTATCGCCCGAGCACGTTACCCGTCAGCGGTACACTCTTATAACGCTCAGGATCTCCAATATGTCACCTCGGCCTCTTCATCTGTTCTCTGAACGGAACCCGAATAATGACACCGGGCAGGGATGACCAAGGGGCGCATGTCCGCGACCGCGACACGACTTTCCGGGACGATGATCGCGACCACGACTACGACTCTGACGACGACATGTCACGCGCGGTGACTAGGGAACCCGTGGGCCAGGAGCCAGACTCTCAGTTCCTTGCTCGGCGATCCGAACAACCTCAGTTCACCCTCCGCGCCTTGCTGCTGGGACTCGCAATCGGCGTCCTCATAGCTTTCAGCAACACCTACTTCGGCTTGCAGACGGGATGGATCTCCGGCATGGCCATGCCTTCGGCTCTGGTCGGCTTCGCATACTTCAAAGGCCTTCGTACTCTGATGAGTAGTCTGGGGGACGGGTTCACAAGATATGGATTTGGCGAGGGCTTCAGCGAGGTTGAGAACGTGCTGGTACAAACTGTTGCTGGCAGTGTTGGAACGATGCCGCTTGGCTGTGGGTTTGTGGGAGTTGTACCGGCGCTGGAGTTCTTGCTCAAACCAAGTGAGACGCCGCAGTCGGGCTCTGGAGATCCGGATATTGTTGCGGCGTTGGCTACGTCGGCAAAAACAGGTGGACTGAAGCTGCCAACAGGCAAGCTTGTGCTATGGGCATTGGGTATATGCTTCTTCGGTGTCGTGTTTGCGGTCCCTCTGAGGAAGGAGGTAATCGTGAGGGAAAAGCTGAAGTTCCCTTCTGGCACGGCTACAGCGCTCATGATTGGGGTCCTCCACGGCGGCGAGAAGCAGAAGAACACAAAGACCGAAGATCAAGAGGACGAGGAAGAAGGCAGAGCGCTGATGGGCGAGTCACAACGGGACAGTCACGAACAAGGCCGAGGTGAATCACAGGATGAAGCTGCGAAACGTGATTGGAAGAGACAGATCCGACTGCTCACCTACTCCTTCAGCATCAGTGGCTTATATGTATGTCTTTGCCGTTGCTGCCCTAATTCTACAATGGAAGATATGCTGACATGCCATAGACACTCGTCTCGTACTTTGTTCCACAGCTCCACAACATTCCCTTTGCCGGAAACTACCTCTCACACAACTGGCTCTGGTCGCTCAACCCTTCGCCTGCATATGTCGGACAGGGCATCATTATGGGTCCGGCCACCACGATTCACATGCTTCTCGGCGCTTTACTTGGCTGGGCAGTGCTTTCGCCCTTGGCCAAGTATCAAGGCTGGGCAAGTGGCGATGTCAGCGACTGGAACACTGGCTCAAAGGGCTGGATCGTTTGGGTCAGTCTGGCAATCATGCTTGCTGATGCAATTGTCAGCCTGGGATGGCTGATCCTGCGACCTTTGATCTTCTATGGACGAGTGTATGGCCCGGACTTCGTTCGCAATGTGCGACAAAAAGGACTGCAACGACACCTCGGCGAGCTCGCGAGATCAAGAACTCATGGATACGACCGGGTGAATCTCTCAGAAGATGTTTCGTCCGCGAACACAGCTGGTGATCGGTCGAAACCTTCGCCATCTGCCGATGCTGAGGAAGAATATGATGCTCCGCCAGAGCATTTGATCGGCGTCAAAACCACTCTCTTCGGGCTTGTACTATCTCTAGGCTTTTGCGTTTTCGCCGTGCAGTACTCGTTCCGAGGCATGATCTCAATATCCCTCACGATTTTCGCACTTGTACTTGCCCTGCTTCTCAGCATCATGGGTGTTCGTGCACTCGGCGAAACAGACCTGAACCCAGTCTCCGGCATCTCCAAGCTCACACAGCTCTTGTTTGCTCTTGTAACGCCCAAGGACCACCCAAACTCGGTCGTCATCAATCTCCTCGCTGGTGCAATCTCGGAGTCCGGTGCCTTGCAAGCTGGAGACCTACTTCAGGATCTCAAGACCGGCCATCTACTCGGCGCATCGCCAAAAGCGCAATTCTACGGCCAGCTCATTGGCTCCGCCGTGGGCGCCGTTGTGAGCGCCCTGGTTTACAAGCTATACACAAGCGTTTACGACATCCCCTCGGACTTGTTCCAAACCCCAACTGCCTACGTCTGGATCTTCACCGCTCGACTCGTCACAGGCCAAGGCTTGCCGCCTAAAGTTCCGATCTTTGCAGCTGTAGCAGCAGCGTTTTGGGCTTGTCTGACCGCGCTACGAATCTACGGCAATGCGAAGAAAGCGACGTGGGTGCCTTATATCCCTGGCGGCATCGCGGTGGCGGTAGGAATGTATAACACGCCTTCCTTCACGTTGGCGCGGACAGCTGGTGGACTGATTGCTTACTACTGGACTGGTTGGCGTCAGAAGCCCGAGACACCAATCATCGTGCTGGCTAGTGGACTGATCTTGGGAGAGGGGCTCGTGAGTATCGTCAATTTGGGGCTGGCTAGTGGGAAGGTGCCGCATTTGTAACGATGTATTGATGTACATGGATGACGATATACATTTGCAAAATTTTCAAATGATATCTACGCCTCTCTCTACCTCCGTCTAACCAACGGGTCATCCGACCCCTCAATACCAAAAAACCCCTTCAACCCTTCAACCCTCTCAATCCACGCCCTAACAGCTTTCCACGGTTCCAGCGAGATATCGCCCATCGGCGCCAGCGCGATGTACACGAACACGCTGATGTCGGCAATGGTGGGACGGCCTAGGACCAGCCACTCGTTGGTCTCAAGCCTCTGCTCGAGGATGTCCAGGGAGTGGTTGCCGCGGATGGCGCCTTCTTCGAGGAAAACGTCGAGTTTGGATTGCGGCCACTTTTGGTTGTTGCCTAGACCATTGTAGGGGCCGTTGTAGGAGAAAATGGCGCGGTTGGTGAAGACACCTAGGGCTGTTAGTATCCAGCACTGATCTTGATGGAAGAAGGCTTGTTGAACAAACCGTATTGTACCCAGCTGTTGGCAAAGGATAGCTGATGATTCCAAGGTCAGTAATGCTCTGCAAATGCCAAAGTATAGCACACCTACCCAGTCTACTATCTACGCCTGCTCGTACAAATCTTTTGACCAATACGATGATGGTCCTTTCTCAGCGCCAGCATCATCGTACTTTCCAGCGAGCCAGACGAGGATGGAACTTGAATCGCTGAATGTACGATCTCCATCAACCAGGGTGGGAACTTCACCGCGCGGATTGATCTTCAGAAACTCTGGCGAATGCTGCTGATCAGCCTGATACCCCGTTCGTTAGCTCGATACCGTTAATGTTGATCAAACCCGACCCACGAGGAAGCTCAACTCCTCATGCTTGATGTCAATGCCAAGCAAGGCTTGCAGCAGGCGAATCTTATAGCTGTTCCCGGAACCTGAGAAGGTGTAGAGAATCGGTACTGTCTTAGATGTCGAACTCATTTTGTTGACGATGAATTAAGATCAGCGGACCACGAAAGTTGTAGATAGACTGACCTTCACTTTAGTGCATTCTTATAGCATTTGATCGTGGGGAGAGCTTCCAAGCACGCAATTCTACGTACCATAGCAACATTTCTCGACCAAGAGTCTAAATTGGAAGCTTACGATCGCCATGCTCAATGATGGTATTTGGCAGTCTTGCCTGGGAGCTAGCAATAAACTGATAATTGACTCCGGGACGCGAACTCGAAATGGCGTTGCTAAAGCCGCCAGTCCATCCCGCAATTCGGTCAAAGACTGCAACACAAACTGGATAACAGCACTTACTGCTTCTTCTATTGAACATCCTGTTACATACAACGTGGAACGTACAATTCCATCCCAGGTATAAGAACATCCCAGGTATAAGATCAAGACGCACGGTTGCCACTATTTACAATGAGTGTCTCTTGACACAACGCTTGCAGATACCAGCGCTAACATGTCACTGACGACCACCCTCCTTTCCCTACGAGTGTGCAGGACTGGAAACGTTTGAAATTCGTAGGAGAATGATATACTATAAATTGCTTGGGCGAACTGCTGAACGCTAACGAATCACTCTCTGTGCTACAAAACAAAAATCCCGTGCTCGCAAGCTCCGTCCAAGGTCCAACCAAAGCAATCCTCTGGAGACTGAGATGACGGTACCAGGGAGTAGGGAGTTCGGCGTGCGACGCTTGATCAACAGTGGAAGGGTCGACTATGATTTTGTCGCTATCTGGTGTTCCTTGACTTCACGCTCCTCCATGGCGAGGTTCGGAGTGGGAACATTGCATTTCCTGGTGTGGATATCAATGAGAGTTCTTCCCAGTAATAGTCGTCTTCACTTACGCTGGTTCTGGGCGTGTGGCCGCACGTTTCAGTGGCTGCTGGGGATCCTTTTCATCATCGTTGGAACCCTCCATGGCCCGGTTGAATCGACGAAACTGGCGAGCTTGCAGATACCCTACGAGTATGGCAATCAGGACTCCAAGGAAGCCGTTGAAGAGGTCCAATATACCGAGGATCAGTGTGAGTTTGGTCTGGGCGAAGTCCTCTGAGTTGGCGCAGGAATAGTTTTGACAGTTGCTGCTGCAGGTCGACATGGCACCGGGCCTTGTGTGGACTTGTTTTTGGTGGTGGAGGACGAGTGGATTGATCCCAAGGTTGCCGAAAGTAGAAGACGGAAGTAGCACAGACTAGAAGAGGAGAGACTGGAGGCTATGTGCTCACTTGAGACCAGCAAATTTGTGTACTTGCTGGGTATTATGTGCACTGTACGGGCAATGCCGCTCATATGTGCGGGCAATGCCGTCGGCAAATGCATGCAATGCCGTCGACAGAGATCTTGGTATGATGGAGCTGCACTGCCTTCTACTCATGATTACAGTGCTATGCACGGGCGGGCAATGCCGCAGTAAGTGCACTTTAATCTTGCTGTTGGCGTTCTGGTTGCCTTGACGCTCCCACCAAAGCAATAGCGAGCGATTTTGTTAGCTGCAGGGACGAAACGAGTCGTACCGTCATAATACCGTGTGCGTGATATCTTGTTCCGCAGTACCACGCTCGATCCTTGTCTCGCTACTTTGCAGTCTGTTGGCGATCATCTAGACGTGTTCGATGTATCTGCTTGAGCGACTAACATATAGCAGACCGCGATATCGTTCGAAGACGAAGGAGAGACGAGGGCGGGTCAGGGCGTAGAGCGTCATTGGCTGAGGGTTCGGGCAATGCCGTCCCGTCGACGCATCCTAACTCTTTCGAGCTTAGGTCGCTGCGGAACTCGTGGGCGGCGTCCGGCAAGTGCTGATCGTCCTGTCATCACCTCCTGCATCTTTGCCGCACGCATCTCAGCTGACGCCAACATGGCAGAAATGAGGCGCAGGCGAGAATCGAGTCGTGCGCTGCAGACCAGATGTTTGCCAGCGACACTGCCCAGGCTGAAGAGGGTATAGACAGTCCTACGTCTCTATTTCGTGGGCATCCCCAGTACTGGGCCTGCTTCTGTCCTCGCGATTTGTATACTGTGCCAATCTTCTGTTTATTGACCCCCAATCCGATCCTTTCCTGCGATGTATAGCCAGTGCCGACCGAAGTGCGAGAGCTGCGAGAAGACGTTCAGCGAACCACGCGGACTGAAGAGCCACCAAAAGAAATGCCAGAAACACCTCGAGAAGACAGGTCAACCACGCGTGCGCTACCCATGCGATTCGTGTGGTAGCTTGTTCAGTCGACTCTACGATGTCGGAAGGCACAAAGAACTAAATCAATGCCCTGGAACACCGTTCGTTCCTAGCACGCAAACCGCCACCTCTCGAAAACACGTCCTTTCTGCTCACTATGAGGAAAGTCCCAGTCAACGGCTGCGAACAAGCAGCCCTACTCGCGACCATGCACAACTTGATGACCATGCGGAAATTGATGTGGTCAGCTGCGAGGGAACTGTGGTTCCAGAGCCGGAAGATACAGACGCGCAATTGCAAGCGCTAGTTCGCATGTATCACCCACATCTGTACGACGACGATACGACTCCTAGCGATTTGACAACACCGACCGGGAACGACTCGTCCTCTCCGGTCAGTGTGGATCTGGCAAGGGTAGATACGCCGGTCGACGAGAATATTTGCCAGGCACAACCTCCCGCAGAAGCATCTCCTTCGACTGTGGTCAGTGACCCTGAGAGTACTGTTCCATCAGTTCAAGAAACGCCTGGCGCTGACGACAGTACGGAGATGACAACACCGCCGATGGCCTTCGGCGGAGAAGCAGTCTCGAACGTGGATGGCATGGATTCGCTAACACATGGCCTCGCGCGCACCTCCCTAGAAGTCCAAGCATCTAGAAAGCAGAGGTCCAGTTTCGCCTTCAGCATTACAAGCTCATGTAGTGCAACCTCACAGTTCACTTTGCCCTCGATGCGATCTTTCCTCACAAACCCTTCACTCAGGCATCTATCTGGGTCACGCATCTCAATTCGCTCCATGCGATCGTCGAACCTGAGCCTTGGGCGCGCTTCAACTGTGCCTTCTGAAATGCCCGCACCGATGCTCGGTCAGATCGATGAGGAACTTGAGAATTCTCGGGGTCTCAGCAGCCGACTCGAACGCTATATGCCTGGTCGGAGACACAAGACACGCCAAAGAGCTCTCCATGAACGTCTTTGGACGGCTGTCAGCATGAGTAACGTCGAAGAAGTCGTTACTATACTGGCGAGTGGCCGCGGCATTATTGATATCAATTGTCCAGATGAGATCGGCTTCACACCGCTTCACCTAGCCGCTTACCACGGTCACGAAGGCATTGTCACGAGACTACTCGCGAGTGGCCGTGGCGTTATTGATGTCAATTGCGCGAGTAAGAACGGCTCCACACCACTCCTCGAGGCCGCTCGCCAAGGCTATGAAGGCATTGTCACGTTACTATTGGAGCAGGAACATATCGACGTACACCGCCAAGACTCCAAAGAACTCACAGCCATCCAATGGGCCGAGTGCGAGGGACATCTCAGGATCGTAAATCAACTCGAAGCTTACCTGTTTTACGAATCCGAAAACAAAGGAAAAGGCGATCAAAACATCGACAGCGGCGGTATCTGTTGCGAGATGTTGGCACTGCCTCCCAAGCCATCGGATCGTGCGTTTGGAAGTGCAGAGAACCAGCGAGCGCTGTGGCACGCTTGCGAAACCGGCGATGCGATGAAGGTCGCACGGCTAATCACAGACAAGAAAGTCGACATAAATTGTCCCAACCCGCATGGTCGAACACCGCTTTCCATCGCCGGAGCACATGGATACCATGTCATCGTCAGCTGGCTTCTCGGGTGCGACGGTGTGGATACTGCGATCCCAGACGCGAACGGTGCTACTGCACTGACCTGGGCGGCCTCGCAAGGTCAGATAAGAGTTGTACAGCTACTCCTCTGTCATGAAGATGTTGCAAGCCGCAACGACACCATCATTACTGCTTCGATGGCGCTGGCACAAAAGAATGGACACAAAGAAATTGTAGAAATGCTGATGCTTGACTGGAAGACAATTTCGAGCTTGCGCCCAATATATCATGCTTCTGCTCTATCTTCCTGCCCAATCACAGAGCTCAGCTCCAAATGAGGGTGGAAATAATTATTTTTGGGACCTCTCATGATCCGGGACACTCCAAAGTCGTGGATGGACTCCAAACTCACCTGTTCTGTTCCCTGAAAGCTGAAACAGAGGAGCAAGACGATCAAACTGTTGACAACGGCGGGTAAGATGTGGTGAAACGTTTGCACCGTTTCTCTCCCAAACCCTTGGCCCGTGCAACATCCGTCTGTCAATCCAGAAGAGAAGGCCGGCGAGCTCTGTGGGAAGGGGAATCGCGAGACCTTTGATACAATGAAGGAAGGTCTCGAGACTATCTGGTTGGATACACAAGAAATTGACATCGGTTGGTCTCAAAAATCAGAACAGTCGAATGCGACTATCCATTGCTGTGTTATGCGGGCGCGAATGGTTGCCACTTGGCTTTTCGGGTACGACCAGCCGCTGGCAGTGCTACGGCACTGACTTGGGTGGTGTCACAAGGTCAGAAAGGGGTTGTATGATTGCTCGTGCGTTCCGAGAAGGCTGCAAATTGTAATGATACCGTGTCATTACTGGTATTGACGGCGCTGGCACACATGGATGAGTACAGAGATTGTGTAGAAATGCTGAAGCTTGTGCTTCTGCTTGGAACATTATTACATTAGTTACAAATCCATTATCATTCCAATCCCAGAGCCCAGCTCAAAATGAGAAGAAAAAAATTCTTTTGGAACCCCAAGACACTCCCGCTGCCAGCAAGCGGCTTCACGAAAACTCATCATCCTGCTCAATTTCAGGCACCTCCCTGCAGTCCGCGGCAAGAAGAAACCCGAGTCCAAATGCTTTCAAACTCGGCCCAAAATCGAGATCCATTTTCATCGGATTCGCCTGCAGGGCTTTACTCATGTACTCGATGTTCTGGCCATTGACAGTACTTGCTTCTGGCGTGATGTCGACAGGCAGCTTGCCGCAGCCGGACCTTGCCTCTTTGAGTAGAGCGACGACTTGTGGTAGACGCGTTGTCGCGAGGAAAGGGTAGCTGTTGTTGCCTGGTCGGAGAGACATGTTTGGCATGGTGATGTTCGAGATGGGCACGCCGTTGACGCTCATGGTCGCTGTCACGTTGCCGACGTCGGCTGTGATGACCGAAGGGTTGGGGAGGACGATTTTGCCGTGCGTGTTGGCGTGGTAGACTTCGTCTGGGACGATCACAGGGTATATTTTCGCCACTTTGAAACCCAGCAGGCCATTCAAGCCTAATAACCATTAGCACAACAGGTCAATGTGGAATGTCCTAGTTCTAGGGCTACTTCACCTGTCTGCTCGACTTTCTTGTTGTAATTGACGCTGATCTTAGGGAGGCCTCCGAGCTTCAAGTGGCCTTTCCCTTTCAGATTATACGTAAATGTCTCGTTGCTGAAGGTAATGATGCTGTACTTCGTCATTTCTTCCGGATGCTCTAGAGCAACCTGTTGGTTTATCAATAGTTCTGTTTTAGCGCCCGACATGCTGCCCGGAACCGTGACCGAAATGAAGGGAACCTCGCTGTCTGGCAAATACAACGATGACTTGAAAGCATCGAGATTTGCCTTGTACATCGGATTGGAGGAGAATGTGGTATTGATCTCGACTTGAAAGCCAGTGGGCGTTGGATTCTTGAGGTGTAATGAGTTGATCGTGACTTTCGCGTCGTTGACGGTGTGTTGGGCGATGAGAGGATAAATGACGTAGACTCTAAGGCATCACTCTTGTCAGTGTGTGATCTACGCGGATGGCAAGGGTAGTCGAACATTGGAAATGTCGTTGCAAGAAACCCGACTACGAAGATGACGAGGTGAATCGGCCAGAAGCGTTTGCAATGGCGATGCAGTTTAGTTTTGAATGTTGGTTTAGGCGGCTCGAAAAAGCCGGAGACGAGTGGTTCTTCGTGTGTTTGGCCGGACTCATGTTTGCTCAGATCGTGAGTGAGGTGGGTGATTCGTATTCGGCGGCTTCTTCCAAAGTCTTTCATGGTTGCTGATGGAGCCGGTTCGCACAGTGAGCGAAGTCAGCGAACCCTTGGTTACTACTTCTAATGAGCATGCTAGTGGCCCATGCTCATACTGTTGCGGTTTGCAGTATGATAGGCAGTCGATGTTGCCTTATTAAAATTAAGCCGTCGCCAGATGCTACAAGTTTAGCTGTCTCATGGAACTCCTACCGACTCGCGTGCTGATGCCGCCTGGAACTCTCATCGTCCATCGCCTCCTCGATCGAATCACGCCGGTCTTCGGCGACGCCTAACATTGATACGTCGAAATCGAACAACGTATTTGGCAGGTATGGCCCGCCTATACACTATGCAAGCTAAATAACCGTGTACGATGTCTGTTAAGCAAATGGGCTCAGGTTGCCTACAGCATCGTCGTCTGTATCGTTAAGCTTTTCTTAGTGGCACGCTTGGGATAGGGTACGGGGTCATCCGCCACCAGGAGTCCGGGCAACATCCTGTGAACTGACAAGCGGCCGCAATGATCCGACGATGGCGTCCACAGAGCGACTCCTCACATCAGACTACGGATGCGGAGCCCGGGGTCCGCAACACTTCTTTCCAATGCGATTGGTCTTGTGCGATTTCCATCACATTCCGACACTCGAACGGCTCAAGTTACACCAGTGAGGAAGGGGCGACCGTTGTCGCCTGAAACAGGAGAGAAAAAATCGCCAACCCATCTGACCGGGCCAGAACCCATATAACTAACAGCTGGTTCGGCGACGAGGACAAAAGGTGCTGTCAAAATTGATCTTTCTGGAGGTATGTCGGAGCATGCGCTGTAACGGAGTAGGTACGCGAGGTACGTCAACGTGTAAAATCATACGAAGTGGTTCATTGTCTAACTTAGGCATCATCAAGGCTTGGTTTCCTCTTTCTCTTTCCTGGCCTCGAACACGGCGATCTGTTTCGTCTGTTCCTCCGGACTCAGTCCTTTGAAAGCGGCGGTATCCTCATCCCACTTTTTCACGCAATCTGGCTTCCAGTTGCAATCCTCCACCTGTCCAAAGATAGGATGTTTGTACCTTGGATGCATGTCTGGCCACTTCGAAGCATGGTAGTGATGCCTCACGATAGCGTGCTTAGTGTCGTGGTTGCCGGAATCCGAATGTCCTTGGCCAGCGGCGAAAGCCTCCACCGTCAAAACCAGGATACCGCCGACCAGCTTTGATTCGTTGATATTGTGGAATGCGTCCCAAGTGACGGTCTTGCCAGTTCGCTTCGACATCTCCTCCAAGATAGCGTGTGTGAACGCGGATGGACCGGTGCCTGAGATGACTTGATCGAAGTCAAGTTTGACCTCCCCAATAGAGACTTTCTGCTCCTCGGCGACATCTTTCAACCAGCGCATAATATTCTCCACAAGCTTTAGCATCACTGGCATTCCAGGCTTGGACATGAACGTCCACTGACAGAAGGATTGAGACTTCGGTCCCAAGATGGGATGATCGCGGAAGTCCGGCTGGTCAATCTCGACTCCCAGGACCATGTCGACGTCTGATTCTGAGTAGCGCTCAGGCATGAATTGTCCGATTGGTCGGAGATCCTCAACATCAATGTCTGCGTATACTCCACCCTCAACGTACATGACCAGATAGCGAAGGATGTCGGCTTTGATGATCTTGGCAGTGATCTCGCGATACATGTAGACGATGTCGAGGCGGTTGAACCCATTAGGCCCGAAAGCATTTTCGACCCATGCTTGATCATTTTGGTCCGTCAAGACTTCGTATCGATAACTTGGGTTCTGTCTCGTCCAGGAACGCGCTGTGTTCAGATCTCGCTCCTCGAAGTCCAGAGGATCCACCTTCCATGTTTGCCAGATCTTCCGAGGAAAAGGTGTACTTCTTGAGACAAAGACTTTCGATCCGAAATCACCGAGCTGACTGGAGACCAGGACGATTAATAGAAGTAGAGTGATACACGCAGGTGTTATCCGTTGCAGCTGTTTGGGGAGAGTCGGTAACACGAATGCAGGCACCGTCACGGAGCCCGACATCTTCGCTATGTCGACCATCTTGACGCTTGCATCCTGCACAACGGCGGGCATTGCACCTTAAGGCTTAATCCTCTCACTCGGCTGGCCAGAGCTCGTTACGTATCACATGCCGATCTTCTAGATGGCCGATAATGTATTTTGACTCGTGCGTGAAGTTTGCCGCGGGAATAACATTACGCCTCCTCAACCTGGGTGTGTCGTTTGGATGCGACTAGTTTGAAGACATACAGTAGTAGTATAGCTTGTGGCGTCGACAACCCCGGGCGAATGCACTGTTCCGGTCAAGATCGCTAAGGGCTATCCGGCCACGCACAATCTCAGAGACGAGTTGTCCAGGAATGGCATAGTATCGCATGTCAATCGCTCACATGAACACGCGAGCAGAGAGCCTGCTCAGGCCCGACCCTAAACGAAAATGAGTTCTCAACGACGAACAAATCGACATTGCCATAATCTTCTTCGACTTGTCATGTCCCATCCACGAGACAGACTCTCTTTCGATTTTCGCTGTCGACCGCCTCAACGATTGCGAATCGCAGGGGGAATCCTGCATGGCGGATTATGTACCAAACATCCTAGGTAAAGCTTGTAGGATGCAATCAAAGCTTCTCTCGCCTCTGCACCTGCGTAATTATCTTTAATAGCTCCGGCCCCCAGCCAACAATTGTGGAGTTCGCGTGCGGGGAAGGAGCAGGAATGAAGCCGAGGTGCCAGTGCTTTCCAGAGACGAAGCCAAATCCAAATCCTTTCATGCAGGAACAAATGAGTGAGGTTTACGATTGGGTCGGTCGACTTCCTCTTACACTCCCCTACCGCAACAAAACTCTATCAGATAAATGTTGTATCGAAGCCGAGGCACCTGGTCCGAACACTGGCGCAATCAAACTACATGGCGGCCCATACTGCATCCGACGACCACGCGTCCGCCAGTGGGATTGGGCGAGCCCTGCCTGCAATGGCACAACCTACACAGAGGAGTCAGGACTAGCCTTGGGCACATGCAAATGGAATTCGTAGCTGAGGCTTTTGTTTTGGCCAGACGGCCGGACGTTCTAGGGACGATCTGATGCCGGTTGATGCTACCAACAAGGTAAGGCGTATCATTTCCAGGCCGACTACCAACTGGGTATGTATGCATCAAGTGGCAGGCAGACACCGCCTTCACATCTCTAGCTCTACAATTCGCTTGTGATCCTTCTCTAAGCACAAATTGACGATTTCACACCGTCTTGCGGACTTCAAGATGTCCATTGAGGCAGACACAGCCATCGAGAAAGGGGAAGACAGTCCCTCTCAGCCGGCATCTCTACCTCGAGTCCGGAGAGTGCTCGCAGGTGGTGCACACCTGTTCCGGGCTCTCCTACCGGCTCTTTACGTCCTACAGCCATTTTATCTGAAGCGAAACTCGAAATGCACAAAACTCAGGCGAACTGCGTACCTTGACGGTATCCGTGGCTTTGCAGCTTTCCTCGTGTACTGGCTTCATCACGAACTCTGGAGCCATGAGTCTCGACAAGCCGACAGCAAGATGGAGAACGCTTGGGGCTATGATGGTCGTCACTACTTCGTCGCACTCCCCGGTATACGGACTTTCTTCACAGGCGGGCACTACGCCGTTGCAACATTTTTCGTCTTATCTGGCTACGTCTTGTCTACGAAACCGTTAGCTCTCATCAACGCTGGCGAACACACCAAGCTTGGTGATGCTCTGGCATCGGGACTCTTCAGACGCTGGCTCAGGCTGTATCTTCCGATCATCTGCATCACTTTTATTCTTTTGTTCTCATGGCATGTGTTTGGTGTCATGGCGGACTTCGTGCCAGAATCCAGCTATGGTGCAGAACTATGGAGGTGGTACGCCGAAACGAAGAATTTCACATTCATATTCCGCCTCGGAGGAGATCCTCGCTTCTACTATCACGCACACGCTTGGTCGATTCCCATCGAGATGAGAGGGTCCATTGTCATCTATACGGTACTCCTTGCATTCTCACGCCTCACACGCAAGGTTCGGATCTGTTGCGAAGCTGGACTTACATTTTACTTTCTGTACATTTGCGATGGCTCTCACTATGCGATGTTCACGGCCGGCATGCTTATATGCGATGTTGACTACCTGCTTGAGGAAGACACAACTTCAACATGGTTCGCTCGTTGGAACGGCATAAAAACGCCTTTCTTCCACCTTCTACTTATCATCAGCGTCTATCTCGGAGGTGTGCCCTCGTTTGACCAGAGCATGGACGTCCTTCGCGACTCTCCAGGATGGTATTATCTGTCTTGGTTCAAGGCTCAAGCAGTCTTCGACCCCAAATGGTTCTATCTGTTCTACGCTGCGACGATCTTGGTGTTCACGGTGCCACGCATCGCCTGGCTAAAACGCTTCTTCGAGACTCGATTTTGCCAATACCTTGGTCGTGTCTCGTACATGTTCTACCTTCTGCATGGCCCCGTGCTCTGGACCATTGGCGACAGGATCTATGCGGCAGTGGGATGGTCGAAACAGTTCCATGCCTTGACCATACCGGGCTGGTCAGGTTTGTTCCCGCTTCCTGCTTTTGGGCCACTGGGGTTGGAGTTCAGCTTTCTTGTTCCGCATTTGATCCTCTTGCCATTGACTCTTTGGTTGGCTGAAGTTGCGACGACGTTGATTGATGATAACAGTATCGCTTTTTGTGCTTGGTTGTACAAACGGCTAACTGCTTCTTCGCATGAGAGGACAGTACTTTAGTCGCGCTTATTCCTATAATCAATTCGTTACAATTCATGGAGAGCAACCATCTAAACAAGAGACAAATCACTCACATTGCATCTGAAGCGTCATTGATAATCGGTAAGAGCGTACAAATTAAGATTGCCTGGATCGATTTTCCAGAAGCCGGTGGTCGTCCCGATGCTCCAGTGTTGAGCAATAGGCCGTCAGGCAGCTTGCCCGCTTCGCTTCAACCTTCACATTCGGGGCAACCTTCGCTACGGTTGATAGCCATAAATCACGAACCTCTAGCTCGTGTCGCCAAAGTGTGGCACGGTCAAGCTCGGTTATAGGGATCAATAGCGCGTAGTCTAATTCCATGAGTCCCCCGCCATGCAAAGCTACTCTTGCTCATTTCCACAAATACCGAGGCGAGAACCAGGGTCGATAAAAACAACTCACAATCATGTGACACGGACCCCCCGGACCTGCGTCTCAGTGATTGACCCTTCGCGTCTCGTCTCATACTCAAAGTACTATACGCCGCCGATGAGCCACACGCACAGCATCATGTCGCGGCCATGTTGCTCCAGAAACATCGTCAGATTTTGCTGTCGAGCGCTGCGCTGCTGACTTTTGTGCTTTGCGCGGTCGTTTACACCAACGTGAGGAGCAGAAACACCGGAGGCTTAAATTACCACTGGAGAAGTGGAACTTGGTCTTCAGTCGAATATGAATCAATTCAAAAGCCGAGCGACGACCGCAAGATCGATTACTCAAATGCTGCTCCCCATGGCAAACCACCAGAGAAGGCAAAAGACCGGCCAGAAGACCGGGAGCACTTTGAACCCACCAAGTTCGCCGTAGGAACGCACCACGAGGTGTTCTCTCAGTCAACTAAGAACGGTCGCTACTTCCTTGTCAGATTCGGGGACCAGCGTACCTTGAACCCCAACATCGTCTCGCATCCGACCAAGAAAAACGTCTGGTTTATCGTCGCACAACAACACAAAACAAAAGAGCAGAATTGGGCGTGGTTCACCGAATTGGCATGCGAAGCGTCTTTTCGCGACGGTGACCTACAATGCCTTCACCATCCGTCAATCCTACCTATCGCTTCCACGTCAAGTACAAAATGCAGCGGCGACTTGGACTATTACGATGCTGGTATCGGACCTCACGATGCGAGGGTCTTCCACGGCCCAGATCGCCCTTATGTCATATATGGCTCGCAATCGCAACACAGCTGCTTTGGGCTATGGATGCAGGACTTCCGCCGCTTGGTGGATTGGCAGCATGAGTACGAGCCAACTTACGCCTTCCGCCACGCCACCGATTTGCAAAGACCTGCGCCACATGCGCCTGTAGAGAAGAACTGGTTCGTCTTCTGGGACATCGATGGCCAGATCCACGCTCATTACGACGTGTACCCAAAAAGAGCATTTGCGAAATTGAACAAGGACGGTACCGTCGGAGAAGACCTCGCACATTTCGTCAACGAAGCCGACAATCGCTGCATGAAGCGAATCATGGCCGCAGAGCTCGAGGCACCAGAGTCCAAATTCCACCAAGCGGCCAACAGTCTGTCCATCACAATGTGCGCAAAGAACGACGCAGGATGCAAGAAGACCCCCGAGAACACATTCATCATGACCATCTTCCAGCGGAAGACCGAAATCAGCCTGCACTCCGTTTACGAACCTTATGTCATGCTATTCGGCCAGAAGGCACCCTTCCCAATTCATGCGCTTTCAAAACAGCCGCTCTGGATTCATGGCCGGAGAGCGCCTGGGGAGCACAAGGTTTATGAGGGTGATGTTCACCCGCCGCAAGAGCAGTCGGAAATGCTGTACGTTACATCGATGAGTTGGAAAGATCCGGCTCGTCTGTATCACGGATATCTCGACGATGTGATCTTCCTTTCATTCGGCATCGAAGACTCGCAGGCTGGAGCCATCGACGTTCTTGCGTCGGATCTGCTGGCGGAGATTGGGCTTTGTGGTGATAAACCATGATCAGTAGTATAATGTGGTTCTTCTTAGCGATTCCTTGGTTTTGATCATTATTAGCGTACATAGACCAACAAGCAATGATAGACACATGTACAGACCGGCACATCTTCCACCGACACTGAAGATCCAGTCTTTGAGTTACATGAACGACATGATACAGATGCTGTCGACAGGGTTAGGGTTGGGGTCCACAAAGAGCTTTCGTCGCATGCACATATTTGCACCGGCAGTTTGTATCCATGAGATGGAAATGAGCGATATGGCGACAACGAAATCTGCTTCTAAGACGAACGTGAGCTATTAGAATCCATCGTCTAGCACCGATATCGCTGCCATCGAATCTAATTTGAAGTCGGGATTTCGATCGTTGTAATTCGAATGCACGCCGTGCGGAGACCTTTGAAGCCTTCAATGAAGCCAAGTCGACTTTGCGGTCAAACACGTCAACTGGCATCCTCGATGTACCATACACAATGTCCCTTGAACTGGTTCCCGCATGTCATCGACGACCATTCGAGGCGAGGACTTCTTCATTTCACGTGGCAAAAAAGTCTGGAACCTATCGAAGGTGATCAATTGCAGCTCTGTTCCGATATATCCAGGTGTCGTGTCACGCAAACGCACGCCACAAGCACGCGATATCCATCAGCTTGCACGCTGGCAGCTTCACAAGAGCTTACACGCATGCTTGCGTGCTCAATATCAGCCACATGGGCTTAGCTACGATGCAAACTGTTCGCTTGAATCTGACGCGATTGGTTACACAGTGCCTTTTATCGCGATGGCGCGGCATAACAATGGCATCGACGAAGCAAAAGCAAAAAGAGATGATGGGCTCCGACTCCCCATCGGCTCTGCGATGCCACTGAAGCTGCAAGTATAGAAGGGTCAGAATGGTCGATTTATAAAAGCCTGGGAAGCACACCAAAGACACTCCGTTGGCCCTAGTGTCTGCTGGATCGTCATTTGCAATCATGTCTAAAGAATTCGAAGAAACCCTATCGCATCCGATAGAACCCCAAGAGACACGCAGGAGGTCGTCTGTTGCAGCCTCGCTTGGAGGTGGATTTCAGACTATCAATGTCGTCAAGCCGCTACCCACCGTCACGCAGGCACATGAGCCCCAAAGTGGTAGTACGACTTTCGCTTCGAAGGATTTGATCGCGTACTACCGACCAGGCTCTCATTGGGAGGGTATTCATCGTTACGATGAGAAGTTCACGTGGGATAGTTCTGAAGAGAGGCATCTTGTGCGCAAGGTAAGATGCAAATTGCTTATCGTGTCCGTAAGGTCAAGACACTGACTTGTAATTCAGATCGACTGGCGAATTTGTACCTTTGCTTGTCTCATGTTCTTCGCACTCCAACTTGACAGGTAAGACCATGAGCATTCCATACCAGAACTCTGCCATCCTGCAGGGCGACTACTCATTGACTGAATCTGACCGTTCTCCAGAGGCAACATTAACCAAGCACTCTCGGACAACATGCTCAAGGATCTCGGCATGACCACCAACGACTACAACAATGGCATGACGACCTTCTACTGTAGTTTTTTATTTGCAGAGCTGCCCTCCCAGATGATCTCCAAACGTCTTGGCCCCGACAGGTGGATCCCCGTACAGATGGTATCGTGGTCACTTGTCGCCAGCTGCCAAGCTTTCCTCAATGGCAGGACGTCCTTCTTCGTCTGCAGATTCCTTCTCGGATTGATCGAGGGCGGCTTCATCCCAGATGCTATCCTGTACTTGAGCTACTACTATAAGAGCTCAGAGCTGCCCCAGCGCCTCAGCTTCTTCTGGGTAGCGTACCAAGGGACACAGATCGTATCAGCTTTCTTGGCCTACGGCATACTGCGCATGCGAGGGATCAACGGCCTACCAGGATGGGCATGGCTATTCGCACTGGAAGGTACACTGACAGGCCTGATCGGTATACTCGCATGGTTCTACCTTCCTTCAAGCCCATACACCACACCAAGTTGGTTCCGCGGCAAGCAAGGCTGGTTTGATGAGCGCGAGGAGAAAATCATCGCCAATCGCATCATCCGCGACGATCCCTCGAAGGGAGACATGCACAATCGCGAAGCCTTGAGTCTCGGGATGTTGAGAGAGTGTCTTATGGACTGGCATATGTGGCCGACGTATCTCATCGGTTTAAGCTGGACCATTCCAAACGTAAGCATTGCTTCAGAATCCATTGAAGTCGCCACTAACCAGACTCGCAGACACCTCCGGCAAACTATCTCACGCTCAACATTAGATCGCTCGGCTTCGGCACCTTCGAAACAAACCTGCTCACAATTCCTGCCTACGTCCTCTTCATTCTCCAACTCCTGTTCTGGACATGGCTTTCTGAGCGCCTCAACCAGCGCTTCATTCTCGGACTAATCGGCCAGCTATGGACACTTCCGCTCCTCATCGCTCTCGTCGCCATCCCAGAAAGCACATCTCACTGGTCTCGATACGTCATAGCAACACTCATCGTCGGCTATCCATACGTTCACGCAATCCTCGTTGCCATAACAAGCCGTAATGCAGGCACAGTTCGCACCCGTACAGTTGCGTCGGCACTTTACAACATGTCTGTGCAAACCTCCAGCATCATCTCGTCGCAAATCTACAGGGAAGCGGACAAGCCGCTGTACCGCACTGGAAACTCTGCGCTTATCGGCGTCTGCATTTGGAACATGATCCTCTTCGTAGGCGCGAAGATCTTCTATGATCGCGTTAATGCGTATGTATCTCAAAGTTCGCGCAAGCCATGTAGTCCACTGACCATCTTGCAGGAACCGCGACCGCATCTGGAGTGCAATGAGTGACGATGAGAAGGAGCACTATGTGAAGACTACTACCGACAAGGGCAACAAGAGACTGGACTTCAGATTTGCTTCTTGATGCTCTGGAATTATTAGATTCTTGGTGAGATGAAAGCCCAAGTCGGAAAATCTAGGAGTTGGTGGCTCAACAACTTATGAGTGATAGCGTACTTTCGGCGAATGCATATATAGCGGTCATGTCACTCTGATATTTCTGGGCTTCAGAAGCTACTTGCCTGTGAAATTTGAGAATCATATAATCCGCATATGGCAAGGCAGCAAAATGCTGCCACATCGAATGTAGAACCCAGGAAACTGGCAACTCACCATCTGCCATCCAGTGGGCAGGACAAACCGTCGGAACCGTACATTCGAAATGGTTGAACAGCCATCCCAGACATAGATCATGGGATTGCAAATTCACCATCCTCCGAAAAATGAATTCCCTCACCAACATCATCAGCTCTCGTACCCTTCCAGTGTTCGCATTTGGAATGATCCTTCAGATCGAGATTCGAGCCTAGTGTTATAGCTGAAGTGGAGCCTCTGATACTCACATATCACGTTGTGATTTGTCGATGGTCAATTGGATCCCAGCTAACCATAGTCACGGAATCTGGATGGAAATCACTCCATGTTGCGTGCTGATCTACAGTGCATACTTTACCTTTTAGGTTGGACGCTACTGCCGCCTTGGCTGTGAGGCTCTTCAGGTTCGAGAACGCAGACGTCAGATGATGACTGATGCATCAAGTCCGCAACGCTGGATCCGAACCATTGTTCGGAATCGCACAGGTATTCGTTCATTGCTAATACAGTCGAACGAGACCGTTTAGATTGTTGTTATTGTTGTCTGATGGTCAAATTTTGAGCTATACTCGATAGCAACTGTAGTCACAAATGGGTACACAACGAGAGAACGAGTCCATAAGACTCCAGGCGGACCACGCTCCGGTCACCCCATTCCCATACTGATCAACGGAACCACACGACGGCACAGAACTCTTCACATGTTCGAATCAATGTCGTGACTGACGTTGAAAGCTCATCATCTTGAACCCAAAGCACAAGAACTCCAGCACCTCTTCAAGAGACCCAGTCCAATCGTCCAGCGACCAGGTTGTTGGGACCTTTAGGCCCACTACCAATAGGACACTATCGACAGCGATCTCATGTACCACAGATACAGAATGTAAACTAGGAGAAATTCTTGCTTGCCTGATTCGTCAGGAGAGAGAGCACGTTGTCTTTAAGGTACATGGTGCATGCATAGCTCATGAACTCTCCAGTAGCTCTTCTCGTTGCAACACGCACGACGACTCCCAGCCGTCTCAATCACATACAATCACACACTCACAACGACATCATCGCTGGATTCGTAGCGTTTCGCCATCGCCGGTTACGATGGCGAAGAAACTCACGAGCAGCACGCCTTGCGACAATAATCACCAGACAGCACATGAGCATATGCGAACCACAGGTATAAGTACTCGTGTGGGACCGCTCGAACTGCTCACAACAACAATATCATCGTCACAGCCAACAAAGCACCTTACTACCAACACTACAACAATCAATACAGTCTTATCACGATGAAGAGCTTCAACAACATCCTCAGCCTGGCCGCCGGTGCCTCCGCCCTCGCCTTGCCCGCCGAGAAGCGTGCAGACCAGCGTTTCGACAGCAACGTGCGCACTCAAACCCCGAGGCTGACCATGAAGATCCACTAATAGTATATCGAACAGTTCGATGATCTCGCAACGACCATCGTAGTCCCCCAAATCTTCCCCGTCGGCCTCTACAACGGCCTTGGCTGGGGCGGCGTCGTCGTCCTCGTAAGTACTCATTGCCAAAAACAAAACCAACCCACCACCTCTCTAACACTCCCTCAATAGCGCCCAATCGACGGCCTCGCCTCGGTAGTCCCGCACTCCAAACCCCAACAAGCCGGCGCCGCCGGCCCCCTCGACCTCCTCCAGCTCGGCGAGCTGACCCTCAACACCTACGCCCAAGCCATCGCAAGCTCCAGCTCCGGCGTCAAGTCCTTCGACCTCGAGAGCTTCTGGTTCGGCTTCGGCACCGACACCGGCACGACCGCCGGCCTCGCCCAGCCCGGCACTCTCAGCGTCGTGGCGTACACTGCCGACGACAAGCAGTTGCCCGTGACGACTTTTTCGTACGTTCCCGGCAGCACGCTGAATGCGAAGTTGGTGTACGCGGAGTTGCCGGCGAGTTACAAGAATTTGAAGAATGTTACTTGGGCTGTTGCGAGCAGCGAGCCGATTTCGGAGAGGACTTATATTGCGCTTGATAATGTTCAGCATGTTAACCATGTTGCTTAGGCGGGCGTGTCTGCTGCGCCTGGGGTCTCCGGTGTCGCTTGGAAGTGGTTGCGGCGATGAGGAGACACTTGGGTAAAGGTATGAGAGCTTTGATGGCACTCGATAGACGGAGGAGTTGTGGGAGCTAGAGAGAGATGAGTGGCGAACTTGGATTTGTTGGATTTGATGGATGACTCGGAATTTTGAGTAATGCCGTGGTAATTAGGCTCCTTCGTAATGATATGCAATGAATGATAGATGCTTGTCAATGTACCATGAAACTCGAGCACTGGGATCTCTCTTGTGATACTGCTAGAGTCGAACATAACTAAAGAGCGGCAAGCGTACTAGCACATCCGTCGTGAAAGGTTTCTGCTCTAAGTTCTAGTCTGATCGGGATTAAGATGCTTTGTGAGACAAGCATGATTCGACATAACAGTGTATCTAGTAGAATACCGGCCATTTTGCAACCGCGACATCTCAATTGCTCCACTTCGTGGCTGTCAAAGGAAATCGACTTCCATGATATCATTTGCTTCCGTACGGCTATGTAGATAAGTTTAGCAGCGCAAGCAATGCCCAAAATTCAGTCCAGATTCATAAGCGGCTCTCACTTCTTCTCCGCCGCCATCTTCGCCAACCTAACCTTCGTGTTCTCCAAAATCTTCTTCGCATCATAAATACCCGTAACACTCGGCCTCGCGCGCACCGCCTTCGCCCACTTAGCAAAGTTCGGCAGAGCATCGAGCTTCTCCGCCAGAGCCTTAGGAGCCAATTCTCCCTCCTCAGAAGCATCGTACAACCTCACCAAGAAAGGCGCGACCAGCGCCTCCGCGAGGGTCAGCTCCTGCGAGCCGCCGAAGAAAGGCGCAGCGTTTGCGAGCAAAGGCTCGATTTCTTTCTCGACGGCCGCGACGACCTTGGTGACGATTTCGTCTTTGGCGGCGGCATCGGAGGCCATGAAGAGTGGGTAGAGGTGCGAGCCGACTTTAGTGCTCCAGGTGTCGGCGAAGAAGCCGATGCGGGCGCGCTGCAGGGCGGAGGTCGGGCTCTCTTTGCTAGCAGGCAGGAAAGGGCCCGGGAAAGCATCGGCGAGGAACTGCGCTACAATCGCAGACTCGGTGATGATTTCATCCTTGTCGAAGAGGCCCGGCACGTTGTAGGCGATGGTGGGGACGAGGCCGCGCGGGTTCAGGTCAAGGTACCATTGCGGGCGAGGGGTGGTGAGGTCGATAATTACTTCCTCGTAGGGCAGGTTCAGTTCGGCGAGGGCGATGTGGGCGCGGTGGGCGAATGGGCAGCCGTGGTTGGTGTAGATGGTGATTTTGGGTGGGAGAGGGCCTGGGTCTGCGGTGGCGGCGGCGTGGGTGGCTGAGGCGCCGTTGGTGTGAGCGGACATTTTTCTGGTGGTGGTGAAGTTTGTCCGGAGAGATGGTATAGTGTGTCTGAATGGGGTGCTGGAGTGGTTGTCAGGAATCTGTGCTTTCAATGCTGTTTCTATTTATCGTGGTGGATCTGATGTTGTCATCAGGAAGATATGACGTACGTCTTGAAATGATTGCTTAGAGCAGACAGGCGGCGAATGGACATTAAGAAAGAAGTAGTCGTGCAAGTAGGGAGGTCTATCTATATATTAATTGATCAAAGCAGTGTTATATCGATGGCACTGTGAAGGCGTGATGCATGCACCCCCGGTATGCAAGATGAATGGAATAAACTGCTAGGATTGGTCAGCAACAGAGCAAGCTCGGGCATTCGTCCCACACCGAGCTTCCATTCCGGAGCAACTCTTCGCCGCTCACGACCAAGGGGGCCTTTCTGCTCTGCTCTATATGCTGACCGATGCAGTGACATTGGCTATACATAAAGTACAGTCAATGCAAGAGTTATTGAATGTGAATGACCCAGGCTTGCCAGGGATTGACGCCACAACAAGAGTTAGCTCAAATTGTCAACCTCGAACAAATCAAAAGCCACCGAATATGTGCACACAATTCAAATGTATTAAGTCAAAGCAAAGCGATCACATTTCGTAATTCGATCAATTGAAGGCGCTGATTACGCCAAAACTACTGTTACATGCACGTCCCACAGCATTCTTCCAGCTGCAGGTACGGTACGAACGCCCGAGACGCCATTCCTCCCATTCCATCCTCTCAAAGCCAGTAAGGTACCTAAACTCCATCGCAAATACGAACAGGTCTCACAGCAGACTCCTCATCCACATCCGCGCTCAATCACTCTCACTCATGCCAAACTCATCCTCCTCCTCGCTCTCCTGATCAAAGTCGTCCTCATCATCTTCATCCGAGAGCGCATACTTAGCCTTTGGCTTCGCAGCAGCAGCGCGTCTCGAGGGTCTAGCAGCGGCGGCCTTCTTAGCGGGAACAGGAGCCGGGCTGTCGAGATCCTCGTCGTCGTCGCTCAGAATGTCGTTGGCGATGGCGTCGACGGACTCGTCTTCGTCGTCGGAAATGACCTTCTTCAGGCGTGAGGGAGCAGCCTTAGCAGCGCCAGCCTTGGCTTGCTTTGCGGCGTAGGCCTTTGCGGCTGGTGATAGGGTCTTAGGTGCTGGTGCTGGGGCGGGAGCTGGGGCTTTCTTGGGCTTGAGAGTGCCGTTGGTTTTTGATGCGGCGGTTGCTTTGAGCTTGGCAGCTACCTTGCTGACAGCGGGCTTGGGCGTAGGAGGTTCCATATCATCGGAGCCTTCCTCTGACAGCAGCGTCCGGTCAGTGGCTTTCGCGGGTGAGTTCTGCGCCAGAGCAGCCCAGTCGGTCTCATCAGCTGAGATGTCCTCGTCGTCGACAATGCGCTTCTTGGCTTTGAGGCCGCTACTAGAAGGACGGACGGCGGACGGCGGGTGGAAGAACCTCGTAGCTCCTTCGCCAGCGCCAGCACCGATACCCTTGACCATAGCGCTCACGTCGTCGAGTCTGTCGTTGCCGTCGGACATGTCTTCATCGCTGTCATCAGGGACCTTGTAGCTTTTGGCCTTTTGAGCAGCAGCTCTGCCACCACGTGCAAGGGGCTTGGCGGATGCCTCTTTGGCAATGGCGAGGAAGTCATCTTCATCGTCATCGCTCACATCAACGGCCTTCTTCTTTGATGCAGCCTTCGCGGCAGGAGCTTTGGTCGCGGCTTTGGTAGGAGCCTCGACAGCACGAGCGAGGAAGTCATCCTCGTCATCGTCGCTGAGATCAACGATCTTTTTCTTTGGGGCAGCCTTCGCAGCAGGAGCCTTTGCAGCGGCGGCTTTGGTGGGTACCTTCGTGGTAGCTTTCTTCGTCGCACCAGCTGTCGCCTCGACCTCTGGTGTAGACGTCGACGATACAGACTTCAGCCTGTCGAAAGCGCTGTCCAGCGTCATCTGCTGCGCGGCGGCTGGTCTGACCACCGGCTTTTGTTCAATGCCGTTGACCATAGGGAAGTCGTCGTCATCCTCCACCTTCAAGCTGGCTAGCGCACTGCTCGCAGCAGCCTTCTTCTTCGGCGCAGCCTTGGGTGCGGCCTTCGGCTTCTTAGTAACGAAGTCCGCATCCGAGTCATCGTCGCTGTCGACCTTGCGTTTCTTACCGCCCTTGGATCCTATGCCAAGCTTGGCTGAAGTGCGACGGCCCTTGTTCTTGACCTTCTTCGCGCGAGCTTCCGCTTCGTCAAGCTGGGTCTGCCACTCCTCGAGGAGCTCGTCGAGATCAGCAGTCCAAAGGTCCTTTGGAGACTTGCGAAGCAAAGCATCGAGTTCAGCTTCCTTGTCCGCGATTTGACCATTGAGCTTGTCGACACGCTCCTGCGTAAGTGACCAAATGGCCATGCCGAGCAAGTAGTCGAAGTCGCTTCCGCCAGCAATAGTCTCTGCATCTTCGGACTCATCTTCATCCTGCTCGACAACAGCCTCGAATTCGCCTTGCTTCTTGGCGTCTGCGACCTTGGGGAAGCGCGTGTACCGCGCCTTGTCGAGCTCGGCAACCAAGACTGCCTTCTTCTTCTTCGACACAACAAGGTCGCCGTCGATGATGGCCTTGACGAATCTTGCTTGGTTGGTGAGTCTTGCGTGCTCCTTCTCCATCTCCCTCACCATCAACTTGTGACGCTCTTGGTAGCCCTTGAGACGAACGTCGTAGAACTCCTCCATGATGTCAAGCACAGTAGTGTACCTGTGGATGCGGCCATGCTGGTCGAACGCGACCATGTTCGTTGTGGCCATCGTGCTAGACAGCTTAAAGGTTTCCTCGATGGCCTTGTCGTTGCCACGGATCAGCTTCATCTTGCTCTCCTCGAGCTTGACGATAAAGTGCACCTTCGCTGGCGTGTTGTACTCGGTGTAATCTTTGATGAACGAAGGAGTCTTCTCGGCTTTGATGATGTCCTCAAGTCTGTCCTTGAAAGTCTGGGTCCAGAGGCGAACCGGGAGTTCGGTGATTTCAACTTCGCACTCCCCAGTCTCAGTGATGCGACCACTGAACTTATAGCGCTCGCCACCGATATCTTCAACTTCACCAGTCCAGCCACGGAACCAAGGCTTCATCATGGTCATGCTCTCTTTGGTAGCACCATGCGCCATGCGAGCCTTGAGATTCTCGATGACGTCGACAGGGTTGTAGTTGGGAATGGAAGTACTCCAACCCGTACCGATACCATCAGCTCCGTTGATGAGAATCATAGGAACGATAGGCATGTAGACCTCAGGCTCGATCTGCTTGCCATCATCCGTGTTGTACGTGAGAAGAGGCTCGTCAGACTGGTGGAAGATACGGCGAGCAAAGGGAGAGAGTCGAGTGTAAATGTAACGCGCGCTGGCCGCATCCTGTCCGCCCTGTAGACGCGAGCCAAAGTTGCCACTCGGCTCCAAGCAGTTGATGTTGTTCGAACCTACGTAGTTTTGCGCAAGTCCAACAATCGTCTGCTGGAGGGAAGTTTCACCATAGGAGTAGGCTGTCAGACCGGAGACCGAACCAGCCAGTTCAACGACCTTGATGTCCTTCTTCAAATTGCGGCGGAAGCAAGTATAGAGGACCTTGCGTTGACCAGGTTTGAAGCCGTCAACGACAGACGGGATAGATCTCTGGTTGTCGGCCATCGAGAACAAGATAAGTTCCTTGTTGATGAAGTCGTTGTAGGTGATGCGGTCAGTGCCAGCCATGTCGAGGTAGGTACCAGGCTTGAACTCCTGGAGCCAGCCCTTACGAGCATCTGCCTTTTTCTTTGAGAAAGCCAGATCAATGAGCTCAGCCTCGCCCTCCTGCATGGTGTGGAACTCCTTGAGATGCTTGTCCAAATCGGCGAAGTAGATCTCAGCGTCAGTCGTGTCGTTGGTACCCAATCCCTTGAAGTACTTGTGATCCCAGCCCTTCTGATGGCCAGGCTCTGCCTTCCATTCCTCATACTGTGGCATGGTAAAGAAATCTCTCTTCTGCTTGGGGTGCTTGACGTCGCCCTTCCACACCTTAACGATAGGTGTGATGAACTCCATCAAGAAGCCAGGCAGCTTGAGAAGACTTGGGAACTGAACTTGCAGGAAGTTGATGAGCAGACCTTTGATATGCGAACCATCGTGATCCTGATCTGTCATGATCATAAGGTGACCATAACGCAGGCCTTTGGTGTCGGTATACTCCTTCTTGTGCTGCAGGCCCATGAACTTCTTGATGTTCTGGATTTCGGCGTTCTTCGATATCTGGTCGATCGACGCATCACGGACATTCAACATCTTACCACGCAGAGGGAAGACACCGAACAGATCCGGATTCACGACCGCACGACCAGCCAGCGCAAGACCGGAGGCAGAGTCACCTTCAGTGAGGATGAGGGTACACTTGTAGCCATCCTTGGTACCGGCTTTGTTGGCATCTGTGAGCTTGGAGTTGTTCATACGCTGACGCCTGTTGCCATCAGATTTGGACAGCACCTTGTCAGCCTTCTGCTGCGCGAAGTGGATGATGTTGGTGACTGCCTCAGTTTTTGCAATGTCCTTCAAGAATTTGTCGGTGACTTGAGGCTTGCTGCCGAAAGCGCTTGCTTTCGTGGTCAATTGTTCCTTCGTTTGGGATGTGAATGCAGGGTTCACGATCAGACAGTTGACAAAGAGGAAGATGTGGTTCTTGATCTGAGCCTTCTTCAACTTCACACCGCCCTTGTTCTTCTTCATGACGATCTCTTCCAGCTTGTCGATAATTTGGTCGGCGACATAGTTGACGTGTGTACCCCCGTGTGTGGTTGCGATAGAGTTGACGAACGAAACCTGCTGGAATGAACCGTCCGAGACCGCGAAACCAATTTCCCAGCGCTCGTGGGGGTTGTCAGTCAGAATGACTTGCTCAGGCGCTGAGCCGTTGTCCGCAAGGTTCTCGGTCTTGATGGCCTTGGTGTACATCTCCATGTACTGCTTGAACTTGGTGATCTTGATCCTCTCGCCGTTAAGGTAGACCTTGATACCAGTGCAAGTACCTGCCATGTCGTAGACTCTGCGCTTCACCAAGGCTTCGAAGTCGTCGTCCATTGCATCCATGCCGAACTTTTTGAAGTCGGGCTTGAAAGTGATCTTTGTGTAGTCGTCGCCCTTGATTTTGTCGATGCGCGCCTTCTCCATGACGCTCATGTTGTTGCGCCATGTTTGACGGTAGCGCTGCTTCGACTTCGAGTCCACAGTTTCGAGAGAGAATTCTGTACTGTAGATGTTGGTGAGCTTGGCACCGTAACAGTTACGACCACCAGTGACTTTGGCCTCTTCGTCGTCGTAGTTGGAAGATGTGAGGAGGTGACCGAAAATCATTTCCGGGATCCAGATGCCTTCCTTCTCGTGCATCTCCACAGGGATACCGCGACCGTTGTTGCGCACCGAAATCATGCCATCTTCGCGGTTGACTTCAACTCTGAGCTCGTTCATGTTCTTGTCTCTCTGCTTGTTGTCTGCGGCGTTGACCAGAATTTCGTCGAAAATCTTGTAAAGACCAGGGACAAATGTGACTTTGCGGTTCTCCATGGAGACTGTTTCCGAGTTGAAGGCCCACATCTGCTCTGTTGTAGCCTCCACCGAACCAATGTATGTATCGGGACGCTTCAAAATGTGCTCCAGCTGGGTGAGCTTCTGGTATTGATCGGTCGCACCCTTCTTCTTCGCCTTTGGCTCTGAGGCTCCGTCAACAGCATAGCTCTCGTTCTCCAGCTCAGCAAGCGGCTGGCTGCCTGATTTGGCGACCGGCGCCTTCTTTTGTTTCTTCGCGACAGGAGGTGTGTTGGAGAGGAGGCTGTCGTCGTGTAGCGAGTCCATTTCCACGTCCGAGTTCTCGAGATCTGAGTCGGGCTTCGCGCGCTTCTTCGGCGCTGCCTTTGCGGGAGCTTTTGTCGTCTTCAGGGTCGTCTGCTTCGTAGCCTTGGGCTTTGGTGCTGCTTTCTTTGCAGCTGCTTTAGGGGCAGCCTTGGCCTTCTATAGAAAGTTGTTAGCAGATTGCTCGAACACGTCAAAGGATCGTATATGAACTCACGGCCTTGGGCAGAGGCTCAGGCTCAAAGTCGCTGCTGGCGCCCACATCGAAGGCAGACTCGTCAGAGGACATGGCTGCTGATGGGGGTGTGTGTTTTGTGTGAGGGACGCTGTGGTTAGTAAGTGTAGTGGAAGGAGGTCCAGTGCCCAGTCATGCGCCGCGTATTTGTATGGCAGCACTCCCAAAGTCGAAGTGCGTTGGTGGTGGAATTGCGGTTTGTGGGTGGTTTGTTTTGATGTTGTCGCTGCAAAAGCGCATCAATGTTTATGTCGCTCGGCGATCGGCGTTTCTGGCGCGAGAAAGCACGCGCGCGCCTGCACATGCAGGGCAAAGTTGCACTCTTGCACGTGATCCCGTCTTCACATGCCAGACTCGCCAATCACTTCACTGTGACTCTTATGTAAGTATGATTGTGTTCACTGTAGCTGTATAAGTATATACATCGTTGAAACTCTGGCGATTGGCAACAATGTGCCGGAGCTTGTCCGAGATATCGATAATATTGTGAGCAAGAGAATAAATCTTCAGACCATGGAGATGTCAGATTGAGATGCTGTAAACAGAGTTTCTTTGCCTTTCAATTTGAGCAAAATACCTATATGAGACTCTGACGACCATCACCACTTCACAAAGCGAAGTGCATGTGATTGCTACGTCTCGTACTCACAAGGAAGTCACATAGCTTCAGCCTCACTCCAATCAACCAAACACTTTCAACAGGAGTGAAGTGCCCTTTGTAACCACCAACGCCTCGCTAAAATCGCATGCAAACCCATATCGAACCGATCCATCAGAGCCGTAGCTTTGTCGAAGCCTTTTCAAACGCCCATCTCATCCCTCAAAAGATATTCCCATCATTCTCAACCTTAACCTCCACATTCCCCATCCCATCCTTCGTCTTCCTCCTCTTCTCATTCCTCTTCCTCCTCTTCTCCTCCCTTTCCCTCTCCTCATCCTCCCGCGCAGTCTCAATCCTAGTCCCCAAATCCACCGCTTCTCTTGCAACAGCCTCCTCCCTCTTCCTCTTCAACCACTCAAACCTCTCCTTCACCTCCTCCAACCCCGCCCTCCTCACCTCCCCACTCTCCCCGCTCGCAACCAGATGCTGCTTGCTATTCAAATGCTCCACAAACTGCAAATTGTCCTTGAACGTCAAATCGCACACTTCACAGTAAAAACCCGCGCCTTTGCCTCTCTTGCCCTGGCCCGCGCCCGCGGGCACTATGCTGGTTTTGCCCACGCGGTCGGCGACATTGAGCCGGGCTGCGCGCGCTTCGGTATCGCGGGCGTCGGGCGGTGTTGAGGCGCGGCGGATGTATTTTTTGCCTTGCGCGGCGGCTTCGGCGCGCGCTTTGCTTTCGTCTTTGATTTGCTGGTCGCGCGAGACGGCTTTGGCGGCGTATTCGTCGCGGTCCCAGGTTTTGCGGAAGGCGGTGTCGCCGCCGGTGGAGGTGCCGTAGGCGCCGGGTTTGTTGGAGCTCATGGTTGTGGGTGAGTTGTGAGGGCGGATGGGAAGTGAGGATGGTGGCTTTGAGCTTTGAGGGTTCGAGGCGGGACTTGGATGAGATGGAGAAGTGAACTTTGGAAGCCGATGATCACATGCAAGAACAACATTTCTTTCTTATCGTAGTTTTCGACGGTTGACGCATTAATGTTGTTGATTCACAATGTTCGGCATGATTCAATTGATGATTTCTTCTAATCGCCATCGATTCGATTTTCGATGGACACTTTACATGAACAACCTCAGAACCCGTCATTCTCGCATTCCATGAATTGTACACAACAACGCTTTGGTGATCCCGTAGTAACGAGAAAAGATGCAGACGAGATGTTTGGCTGCCCGATTTCAAAGTGTGAATAATGAAAGTTCTTCCATCAAATATATGTACTCACTTCCGATGTATTGTGCAACACGTGCCCATTGATTGAGATTCCATGCATTTTTATCGAAACCGTGAGCGAACACCAGACCCTTGCAACCCTACATATGTATGCAAGCAAAAACGATCAACTTCAATGTACGACTCTCAAAACAATCACGACAATCAAACGAGGCAATCTTGCCCATCAAGAGAAGTAAACGTATCTGTAAGTCTCCATAATACACAATATCTATCCCACTCCTTCACTCCACCATCAAAATCCCAAATCTCTCAGATCCCACCAATAACAGCAACACTCAAGGGATATAGAAAAAATGAGGGACGAGTCAAAATCCGCAAAGCGCCTCTTCCAGCAGCAATCGAACAGCAGACAAGAATAATAAAGATAGAACACGCTGCGAACGCAGAGGGAGAGCGCTAAGAAAAAAAAGAAGAAAACCAAAAAATATCATACACCAAATCCTCCCTATCCCCTCTCAAGGCGACAGCACTTTCGCCTGCGTCGTACTCGCCGTCCTCCGACTCCAAAACCACCCGCCGCCCGTAGCCGCCGGCGCAGGCTTCAAATCCTTCTCCGGCGTCTCCGGCCCCGGCGTACTCGCCCTCGACAACGCCTCACCCTCACCCGGCGTCCCAGGCAAACTCTTATCGCTATTCCCCAACGATCTCGAAACTCTAGATTCCGCCGAGCGCCACGCCTGCGCTTCCGCTTTGGCTGTTTCGAGCTCTGCGAGAGTGCGCTGGAGGATTTCGTCGGTCGAGCGTTTTTCCTCGTCTTGTTTGCGGCGCTGGATGGCGAGGCTGCGGCGGAGTTCGTCGACTTCTTGACGGGCTTGGGCTTCGGCGGTTTTGGCGTTGACGAGGTCGAGGAGGAGGGATTCGTCTGCGACGGTGGGCTCGGGTTCGGGGGCGACTTGGACTTGGGCGTTGAGGGAGGAGGTGCGGTCGCCGAAGGAGACGGTTGTCGGGGGTGGGGAGACGGCGGAGGAGGTTGGGGATTGGCGGGTTTGTGAGGCGCCGCGGGTGTTGCGGAGGGAGGGGACGGAGGAGCTGCTTTCGCGGCGGCCGAGTTTGAGTTCTCGTAGGCCGGAGGCTGCGTTGTTGCTGGGGAAGCCGTGCATGGAGATGCGGCGGTTGTCGTTGGAGTCTGAGCGTAACAATGTGGGAGAATCGCTGCCGCTTTCGGTGCGTGATAGCAATTCTCGTCGTTCGACCACGCGAGCCTGTGCTTGGAGTTCACGAACAGTGTATTCGAGTCTTTGGCGCTCCTTAAATTCCTCACTGACTCGTGCACGTAGCTCGTTGACCTCGCTTCGCAGATCTTCGCTTTCAGCTTGGCAGGTAGCGATGGTGGCGACGAGGTCTCTCGATCGACTCTCCTCTGCAGTAAGTTGATCGCGAGTGCGCGTGATTGTGTTCCGGAGCTGCGCCTTCGTTTCCAGACTGGTCGAGAAGCGCGAGTTGACCTCCAGGCGGCCGCTCACCCGTTCAATGAGATCCTTGAGTTCCTGCTTGGGACCATGTGGAGGCTTGACTGGGTGGCTGAGCTGACGGTTGTGAGTTGGCTCGCGAGGCGGAGGAGGCATTGTCCTTCTCCTCTCTTCGGCTGGTGCTGCCGTCTCTTCATCTCCATTCTGGATTCTGTCCACGAGCTGTCTGACAACCCGATGGTCATCGTTGCGGTCCTCGCGTTCTTTCTGCAACATAGCCGCCAATTGGGCATGCTCTCTCTGCATCTCACTAAGAGCAGTAAGCAGATCCTCGATCTGGCTGTGCATGTCTCTGTCTTCCTTGCTGATACCTGCCTGAGGAACAGCTGATTGAGTTCGCACGGAGTCTGCTTTCGATCGGAAACTCATCGTCTCGGCCATGCTGTCGCGCGCCATGTCGCTGTCAATCTCTGTTGGCGCTGTGCTTGACAGACTGACAACACCGCTGCTGTTACCGTCGTTACTGTCGTTGAGAGTGCTGATGCTCATCTTACTGGCGCTTCTGCGTAGGTTGCCGCCACGCTCCCTCTCGGCCGTGCTTGGCGACAAGGTTGTGGTTGACTTATTTGCAGAGTGTGAGGGTGCCCACAGGCGGCCCAAGAACCTGCTTGCTGCAGCTTGCACATCAGGCAAGAAGCCAGCCTTCTCTCCGACAGCCTCGTTAGACTGCATCTCGAACTCTTTTTCAAGCTCGGCGAGCCTGGCATGCGTGATCACGTCGTCGAGGCTTGTAAAGTCGTCAACAAGCTCATCAGCGTTGCAGCCGTAGCTATCAAATACGGTACGACCGAGAAGCAAGTGCATGACCTCCTCGAATTCTGAGCTTGCTAGCAGTTTCTGTTCGTTTCTGCGCATGATGGCGAGAGCCACGCGCATCACCGTCTCGTTGGCACCCTCCGCGAAGATAACATCGTACATGCGGAAGAGCATTGGTAGTGGACAGGTGACAGCGAAGCAAGACAAGAACCATTGGCTGAGGTATGCGGGCTCGATGCCCATGTTCGTCAGGTGCTCAGACAATTCCGGGTATAGCTGCTTCAGCAGCGCACTGAACTGGTAGATTCTCATGTGCAAGCCGCGGAGAGACGGGAGGAAAGATTGCTGAAGTGAGTAATGATCCATGAGACGCACAAGGACGCAGAATGCTTCCCTCTCGCCCATGTTCATCAGGAGTGGCCCAACCAAGAAGCCCAAACCTTGGCAGTAGCCGATGTCCTTGTCGTGCAGAGAGAAGCATTTCAATACTCTTCCGAGCATTTTCTGGCCTTCTCCGCCTGCGTCCCGGAAGAGGTCCACACCAGGGAACGAGCGGCCAACATCTTTGTTGATGATGCCTTCGTATGGACTCTTCTCGTCCAGGAGTCTGTCGAATGCATCTTCAAGAGATCGGTCTCGCGCACCAGCCATGCTCGCCCATACAACGCCACGCAGAGGAGGAGGGATACCAGCTCGAATCTTCGAGGTTGTAAGAGTAGGTAGGCGAGCGGCAGTAGATGGGTAATCCTGCACCAAGGCTGTCCAGAATTCGAGTTCAGTCATTGGTGGTGGCTCTTCCAAAGCTTCCATTGAAGGAGCGAGACTGTATCGAATAGAGGGTGTATCGTTTTGTGTGACGAGCTTCCTGAGTTGCGCCATGCTGGGTGGTCTGCTCTTTCCTCGCGCTCTCTTGACATGTTTGTGTGTCGCGGCCTTCGGATCGGATGTCAGGATGGCATTTTCTTGTTCCAGACGCGCAAGCAAGAATGCCGTGGAATCGTCCTCAGCACCTTCGGGTAGATCCTTGTCGGACTTCTCTTGCCATTCGTGGCGTTCCAATTGCTTCCAGTCAACTTCGTTGGCCTCATCCTCAGAAGATTGTGATCCGCGTGTTGTAGTCGCTAAGCTGCTTGCGTCGCTTTTCCTGCTCTTTGGTTTTTGCGAGACTACACTTAATCCAGTATCTGGGATCTCCTCCTGCTCCAGATTAGGCGTTGTTGGTGCGCTTGGCTTACTTGCGTCGAAGATTGTGCTTTCCCTTGCAGGTTCCCAACAATTGCCCAGAATCTCGAGACTACTGGGCCGACGTATGTGTCTTGAGCCGTTGTTTCGTGGAGTTGCCAAGAAGTCTTCTACTTGCTCAGCCGAAAGATGGTCATATGACATGTCGGTCTCTGAAAGGGAGACGGACGTCATGCTGGCGGTCGATAGGCGGACGTCGTCAGGTGTTGTCGGTGTCCGCGGCTGTGGTGATTCTGTGATATGTTCTGCAATCGGCGTTACCAGCTTATCGTCCACGGATGTTTCAGAGGCGGTGTCATCTTCGGTTATATCCTGTTGTGTGTCGATCTTGAGTGATTGCCTCTGCACCGAGCCGTCGTCGGAGAGGGCCTTCTCAGTGTGATCGTCGGAGTCGTCGGCTTCTTCCTCCAGAACATCCGCGACGACCACGTCTTCGGCAACGTTTTCCTGTGGCTCATCTTGCTTGGGCGTATCCTCAAGCACTGCTCCACTTGTTGCCTTCTCGTCTTGCTCAACAACAGGTTTATCCTCCGCCTCGATCTTCTCTTTCTCTGGCTGAACATCCTTCTCCACAATCTGCTCAGCGGCTGGGCTGTCCTCCACCTCGAGCTTCTCCTCTGTTGACTGCACATTCTTGGCCAATGTCTGCTCAACAGCTGGTGTCTCCTCCACATTGATCTTCCCTTCCACTGCCTGAGCAATCTTCGGCAAAACTTGCTCTTCCTCCTCTTCCTGATCTCTTTCTTCTTCCACCTCCTTCACCTCCTTCGGCACCGACACACTCTCCTCCGCGGGTTTCTCCGCGTCAACAGCGCCAGCCATAACGACCTGCTCGTCCAGCGATTTTTTGCTCGGTTCCTCGTGCATAGTAGTCAAGTGGGGGTACCCAGAAGGGACCGTTCTTCGTGTTCCAGTCTCCAGCAGACGGCGGCCGGGATCAAAGGTCGGGCAGAGCCATATATCCTTGTGCCCTGGTCTGTCCTCAAGCAATCTCGCGAGCTGGGGGTGTGAACTTGTTACACGCTAGCGGAAACGACTGTCAAAAGAATGTCGGGGTAGAGCTATAGCGCAGCACTAGAAACGAAAGGAAGAATGAACGAGCGAGAGAGCGGCAAGAATAGTAACTATTGAAGAGAGAGAGAGAGGTGAAGACGCGACAGACAGGCAGTATGTATGAGAGAGTGTGCTGTATGGGTGCATTAACCCCAGAGAAGCTCCAAGACAGCAGATCAGGAGGGCTGCCGTTGCATGTCAGACACTCACCACTCCAATCCAAGGCTCTCAGGCTCCCCCTCCCCTGAAGCGAAACGCGGAAACGCGGATCTTCGCGTGAGCACGTGCCGGGCCTGGGCATGCTGGAGCTTCCTTTGACTTCACCTGTGAAATCACGTATCACTCGCGCAATCACCACGTGGGTGTATTGTGTATTTATCCACTCCAATCATCCTTCGAAACGCCCATGTTGATGGAATACTTTGGTATCAGTGTGTCATACGATGCTTTGTTTATTCTACGGTTTCAAAGCTTGAACACTGGACCACCCTACTCACCATCGCCAGTGCAGACGAGAGATGCAGATATTTCGCTGGTTGGCAAGATGAGTATCCCAGCTTCGAACGTTGAAGCACTCTTGCCTGTTGCTCCATGAGCGAGTGACAGCTGTGCACCCAGCAATGGCAACATTTGTAGGTCCAGTGTTTTCTGTGGCGGCCATGCCCACCTTTCAGACATGCAATGCGCCACGCCCTCCCCTCAAAACCACCACCTGGATCCCACATCTCACTGAGACAACTCCTCAATCGCATCCTTGACCTTCTGCTTCCACGCTTCGTGCTCAGCACGCTCCGCCGAGCTGAGTGTGGCAATTCTCTCCTGGATACCATCCTTGAATCGTCCCCAATGTTTGCCAAGAGCGACTTTGTCACGAACGACACCCTCGGCGCGGAAAATGTGGTTGAAAACGTCGGCTAGAGCCCCAGCCTCGATGTTCTTACGGCCACGAAGAATGTGCAACACGATGTCATGGTCGGCTGTGTATTTCGTACGCGGCTCCCTGGCTTGACTGGACTGCCTGGGTTTTCTGGGTTGCTTGGGCTTGGGAGTGGCGAGCCGATATGCCCGGTCGTCCGCACTGTCGCTTTCGTCGTCCTGCTTGTCATCGCTGTGACTGGCCATGCCGGCGTCCTTCATCGCCTTGTCGATCTTCTTTTTCCACGCCTCGTGCTCGGCGAGCTCAGCTGTGGAGAGCGTAGCGTACTTCTCCTCGTAGTCAGCTTTGAACCGATGCCATTGCATGACGAGAGCGCCTTTCTCACGAATGACGCCAGTGTCGTGGAAGACACGATTGAAGATATCTGTCCGGGTGCTGTGTTCGAGGGAGACATGGTTGTGAAGAAGGTATAGCACGAGCTCTTCGTCGGCGGTGTAGATCACACGTCTGCGCTTGCGTTTGGCTGGGAGTTGGGGTGTTTGGTTGTCGGTGTTGTTGCTCGCATTCCTGCTGCTGCTGCCTGCCGCTTCCTTGACCCCGCTATCGCCTTCACTCACCTTGTTCTGCTTACGGTCGCCACTGCCGCTCTTCTCGGTTCTCGCAGCATCGTCGCTGCTCTCCTCGCCCTCAGATTGATCAAACACGAAGTCCTCGAGCGTCTCGTACAGCTCGTCGCCATGCGCAAACTTACCAGCAGGAGGAACTGACTGGTCGAGCACGAAGTCTTCGAGATTTTCGTACAACTCGTCACCGGGCGCAGACTTAGTCGCTCTCTTGCTCGTCATGGTGGCTGTGGTGCGAGGGGTGGAAAGGTAGGTGTGTGAAAAGATTGCGGTGTGTGGTGGGAGAGAGTTATAGCGCACCACAAAGCTGAAGGTGGCACTTTTTAGAGCGCCCGAGCTGATGCCTGAGCGCTCAGAGCGTCCAAGTGAATGTGTTTGCTGGGATCGCACATCTCACTCTCCCGCCAAATTCACTTGGTGAGCGGATGCTGAAGGCACGAGGACCAGAGATGGTCGGTATAACTATGAGATCGTTGCTAATGACCTGCACGCCGTCTCTCCATTGATGTGCATGATCTGGAGCTAATGCTAATTACCGCGGACACATCATCTGATCGATTTGCCGTTGAACCACACTCATCTCGCCAGATGCATCTCGGAGGTAACAAGATTTCTATGAGGGCATACCGTCTTGCACAGCGACATGTTGCGGCAGTGTTCTCCAATGAAGCATCATTCGCTCATATCAGATCAATCGACTGCGAACGGTACCACCTACTCATCTGGTCAATAGAAACTGCAATCTGCCACTGAGAGCGTCCTCACATAACAGCGAGAGGAGACGTCACATACGGTGATGCGCAAGGCAGTGGTTATTGGAAATATCTATGTCGGAAGGCAGGTCATCGGTAGTAAGTGCTACTTCTCTCCGTAGTAAAGCAATCTCACATCTGCTCATACCTGCTGATGTAGCCACTGTAGACGTTGCATTGCTCGTGAGAATCTTGTAAGTGGATTGTTACTCAACGTTCACTCCCGCTCATGAACACCATCTCAGCATCACTCATACTTCAGACAATGAATGTGGCCCTGTTGCCATTGAGATGGATGCCATGTCTGTCCTGCGCCCTGCGTCACAGATGCATGTCCCTAAGACATCGGCTTCTGATTATAGTAAATCATCCACTGAGAGAGTTGTTTGCTCTCGCAGTAATACTGATCGCAACAGGCTCATGCCGGATGGCTTCGCTACGTGAATCTGACATCTTACCAGTGAGAGATATACTTGCTCTCGCA
>Ga0265797_10000880_pt1 | contig 54199 bp, 57 predicted proteins | sample P2T30metagenome_FD_192433 | JGI IMG/M metagenome (GOLD analysis project Ga0265797, IMG submission 192433) | Plant litter microbial communities from East Loma Ridge, Irvine, California - P2 T30 | ecosystem: Environmental > Terrestrial > Plant litter > Unclassified | place: USA: California...
TTCCTCTTTCTCTACTATTTACTAACTTCTTAGTAATTTAGAATAGAATTAGTATTTATAAGATATTTAGAAAGCTATAAAATAGAAGATATAATCTATAATATTATATATTATATAACCTTTATTAAATTCTAGATTTTAATAAGTTATATAGTATACTAGTAGGAGTAATAGGCTAGTAGGAGAAGTAGGCTACTTTTAGGAATATTCGTAATAGTATACTAATCAGGTCGAAAATTAAGATTCTAAATAAGCTAAATTTAAGTTTAGGTACCTTTCTAATATATATATAAGTTCTAACTAATTCGGTTTAGGGGCTATAGAGTAATAGATTTTTAAAAATAGGCTTTTTTTATTAGCTTAATTTTAAAAGTACTATAACTTCCTAATTAGGCTTAACTAATAGCTAAATCGACCTATTATAGCTAGATCTATACCTATATATACTAGTCTTTCTATAATTAGGGCTAATTACCTTAAAGTAGGGCTATAATACTATATTTTAGGCCTAGAAAAAGGCTAAATCTATAGCTATTCTAAAATATACCTAAGGAATTCTAAGAAATACTTTAGAGGAATTCTAGACTCTTAATTTTAAGATCTTAATAGAAGGCTAATAAGGATATATTAAGCTAAACCTAATAAGCTAAATTTAAGATTAGGATCTATATTATTATGATAGTAAGGCTAGGCCTAAATAGGTAATTTCTAGATAGAGATATAGGTATTTTTAAAACTAGTAGCTAGATTCTAAAAATAAAGTAACTTTTTTAGATTCTCATATCTTACTATTCTAGAAATAAATTAGTCTAAAACTTAAAATTTAGCTTTTCTATACCTAGACCTTAAATTCAGCTTACTAGATTTTAGCTAATTAGCCCTAATTATAGTAATGTAACCTTTTTAATTAGAAAATACTAAAGTCTAAACTACTTCTATTACTAAACTACTTCTTATACTAGTAATATTATATTAGTTATAAAACTAGTTTTAAGATATATCCTTTTATATTTTATTCTAAATAAGATACTTCTAATTATAGAACTTACTTCTATATAATATTACTATTATAGATTATAGCTAGTATATATACTCTTCTTATATTCTTTTATATTCTCTAGATAATACTATAGGATCTATAATACTTAGACTATCTTCTCTCTAAAATAGTCTTATTTATTCTCTATTATAATATATATAACTAAAAAGCTAATAAGTTAGTTATAGTAGTAATTAAAGTATATTTAACTTAGCTACTCTTTTATAAGCTAAGTTAATAGGCTTTTTTTATTATATAGGCCTAGGATCTAAGCTAATCTAGGAAACGACTTAAATTAAAGTATTATAGTATTCTCTATACTAGTATACTTAAGTAGTTTTACTAAGAAATAGCTATTATATTCTAATAGGCTTAATAGTAAAAAATAGTTTAGAAGACTATAGTATTTCTATAATTCGCTATAAAGATAATCTAGCTCGATAGAAATAGCTAATAGAGGAATAAGGTAGATTATACTTTTAGGATTAGAGTTATTATGTTAGAGGTACTACACCTTTAATACAAACATATATACTAATACGAATAGAGAAGTTTATAAGTAGTAGAGGCAAGCAGGTATCTGATCACTATTCTATAGCGGATCTCGCTATCCTATAAAGCGTTATAACGTCGAAAGCACCTCGGTGGAAAAACTCTAAATGTATCATTTTCTATGAAATCGATGAAAGCGTCTTAATACACTGCAATACCTCATTCTCCGGTAGTGGCTAGCGCAAGGCTTCTGCGGAGTCCAGAGATCGAGAAACACATCTCTACACAGTACTCCTGACATACTTTGGGGTCGTGGCTCTCCACCTGCTCCTGAAAGCTATTGCATAGTGCAGCTCATGGACATCATATTGCCACCTCGCCACCTCAGCCTCGTCACCGATCTTCCACATGCATTTGAACCATAGCTTCACACAAGCTAAGGCGTATAGCTGCTGCCAAGCGTCGAGTTGATAGTCGCGATTGGCCCAAATGTCGTCTAATATAGTTCGTAGGCAAGTCCAATAATCGGCTGCTGTTCCGAACCAGATCATGTCGAAATTTACCGTGAAAGCGTATATGTGGTTGGTGAAAGATGGCGATGCCCAGTGTGACTTTTGCGATAGTAGGCATAACGTTGCGGCAGGACTCAAATCGAACATCGCTACTACCGATGGCTGGAACACTAGCTGTTGTTGGCGCGTTTGCGAGATATCTATCCGCTCATTTCGATGCGTGCAAATGATGCGGAAAGACGAGAAGGGACCATCAGGCGCTGGGCCTACTAACGTCTGATGTGATACCCACCAACGCATAAACGCGCTATTTGGTAGTAAGAGTTGCAACGGTACCAGTTGTCGATTTTTGTCGATCGCTTGTGGACCGCGCCATACGTTTCGTAGTTCCAGTAGTGCCGATATGCGTGGCCAAGAGGGATCTGGCGGGCAGACTCTACACTTGATTCCAGCCAGACCATGCATCGTGTCGGCCTGGTCAAGATCGCTGCTCCCTAGCCATGAAAGCACGATGCGGCACGGAAAGTTCACGGACGAGCGCCTGCCATTCACAGTGTCAAATCTGAGGGTCTCACGGAACCCAAACTGCCTGTTGTATAGAAAGTCTGCAGAGGCTGTTCTTTCTTTGGGCTGAAGTTGTAAATGGCGCGAAATGCAGTCAATGAAACGACTAATTAGATAGCCGTTCGACTCATAGGCCCATATTTTGAAGAAGCTTATCAGTCTGCTGCAGACCACTGCTGCGAATGGCTTATCCACCAGTCGATCGATGTAGTTGAACCGCCCACTGTATAGTGCACCTTGCCAAAACGACAGCAGCGGATATAACTCGATCAAGGTTGAGAACTCATTGGTTCCGACGTCTTGCAGCTCTTCTCTACAGCCCAGGCGATTGGCACTGGGAAATGACAAGACGATCAACTCCTGTAGTTCGCCAACGATTTTGTGACCTTCGTCAAACGTGGTGAGCGGAATAATGTCCTGCATTAGTCCGCCAAGCCCCGTCCAAAGGAAACCACCGGGACGTCCCGTTTCCCGGACACCAACCATGGGAGAGTGCTTGACCAGCCACAGGAGGCATTTGACAGTTTTATCTCTGAGCTTTCGGTCATCCGCCGTAGAAATCCATGGTGCAACTGACTCGCCAGCATCGCCAAACATGCAGTCGTGGGCCGATCTATGGACCCACCGGATGTGAAGGCTAGAACATGCGAAGAGCTGTTTCATCGACGTATGAGAACGTGACTGGGCGATACCTCGCTCCGCAACTTGAGCGAGAGACCAAATGCCTCTTTCTGAATTTAGTTGATAATCTCGTCCGGCAATCTCAATGAGGCCCTGACCTTGCCCAACAATCTGCTGCTCAGTCCTGGCACAGAGGTCGATGAAGTTATTTAAAGAGCCAATGGCCTCGCTTTGCAACACTGCCGTGATGAGGCTCAGTGAGGTGTAATGGGTCATGTGCTCGGTTTCGGATGCCCATTTCAACAGATGACAATACACCTTCAGATGCTCGCGGTGGACTTTGTCGATTTTTGAGAACATGTGACAAAAGAGATCTGTTAATCCCGACGGCGTCTCGTCCAGCCGCTTTCGGAGCATAACTTCGTCATCGTGCATGGTGAATCCCCTTAGCAAAGAGCTGCATACCAGTGCGGCCCAGAAGATGATCCCTTCCGCGCGCCTGGTCACCTCGTCGATGAAGGTGGAAGAGATAGTGTTAAAAGGCTCGAGCTTCTGTTGGACCAGCGTCTTGATGTCTGTTTGGTTGAGATCTTGCATGCTAATCGACGAGTATGCACCCAAGCGGAGCCGGAATGCAGATTCAGGCCTGCTGGAAAGACAGATCTTGACATTCGACGTGCCGCGTGTTTGCAGGATCAGGTCGAGCAGAGACATGTAATCGCCGTCATGTTCGTCGAGACCATCAATGAAAAAACAGATGTGCTGTTTGCATTGGATGATGAGCACAGCTTCCAGTGTCCGCAAGAGTTCCCTTTGTTCCCAGTTGGGATGGCGTCTCAAAGACTTTTCTGCAAGAAGCCTGTCAATCACGCTTGTGTCAATCATGAGAATCTGGTGTAGCAGAGATCGTAGCAAGCCCGGAATACTTCTTTGTAGTGGGGAGCCCAGTCGCCAGAAGAAAAACTTGATAATATGAACGGATCTCTGGCTAGCCCACAAGTCAAGCGCTTGCAAAGTACGCTCGTCATTGGCAATGAACGACATCAGGCTCGACTTGCCCGATCCGGGCTTACCGTTAACCCAGAATAGCGACCCATCAGTCGAAAGCCAGTGCAGGAGTTTTTTGCGGCGCTCCAAGTCCGCTGACAAGGAATCGTTGTCAATATCCGGATCATTCTGATAGGGTGACTCCCCAGTAAAGACCCACTCGTACGTGCCTGTCGCAGGTGGCGAAATCTCCTGTTGGCGAGTCAACATATCTGGGTATCGCAGAGATTCCAGAATGTCGCGATGAACGTCGGTCATGCGAATGCCGTTAAATTGCGCCTGGACATTGGAATCGAGAGCTTCGATGGCGCCGAGTGTTGCCTCGTGTGATGACTGCGTCGATGCATGTTGTGCCACTGATGTTCGCTCGATTCGGTCAACGCCTGAGAGTGTCTCCTGGTGAGCCGCGTTATTCTCCTTGCGTGCTTGCTGCAGTTCGGGTCGTAACTTCTGTATCTCATCCCATAGGGATTGCAGCATAGTGGTGTCTTTCCCCTGGTTCGCTAGCACTTGCGCGATAGCGTTGCGTGTCTCGACAGTCAGAGCTTCTTTGAACAGGTTTTGCGCCACTCGTAATTCCTGCTCGAGCTTGTCGATCTTACTTCGAGACCTCATGACCTGCCAGGTTGCTGAAACATCCTTCAGGAATTTAGACTTGACAGCCTGGGAAGATGCTTCGATGCTCTCGAGAACTTTCAGGAGCTTTTCTGCGATTTCCAAGCACTGCTTCTGAGCCTTTGCGATGTTTGAGTTGGCATCGCGAATGATATCGTGCCGCAGATCTTTGCGGATGTTCGAGATAGCTTTGAGAGATTCTTCCAGTGCTTCGTTGACTTCAGTGGCTCCCGTCTTGCTGGCACATATTTGCTTTCCTAAACGGATGGCTTTGATGCCGACGGCGAAGAACTGCACAGTCGCCGCGGCGACACCAATGGCCGAAGCAGGATCCATGTCCGCATCAGCTAGAGTGTTGGTAGCGCAGATAAGAGTCACCTGGGTGTGTTTAATGCGAGTGTTCGAAGGCCCAAGACAGCTTACAACAGATCAGGCTGAAGCTGATCAAGGGCAGCTGCTAGCTGTTAAGGACGCCTCTGTCGTGGCTGAGCAGCCATCGGGCAGTGCCCGAGGCGCACGCATCTGCAACCACTGCCAGCAGACACAATGTACCGTCCAGGCGGCTGGGTCCCTGCGTGTGCTGGCTTGAGCATATTTCGGAATGGTTTGGTGTTAGTTCTACATCACGTTTCCCAAGTCAAATACCGTAATTGAAGCATGCAAATGTATGATTGAGACGGGTCCGCCGGAGACCGCTGTGATCTTTGCTTTCCAGTACCGCAGACAGATCAGGTACTCGTCACGCTTACCGATGTCGTACAGTGGCTGATATACCGCGGGCGCTTAATATGATGGGCTGATGCATGGCCACGGCCGCTCGATTGGCCGCATGAAGGCGACCTCTTGGGCTGCGACGCCTCGGCTCAATGGACAGCGAAGCGCCGGATTGACGTGTATACTACTTGAGATGGCATGTCGTAGTAGTTGATGGAAGGACGAGGCCAGCGGCTATACAGAGAGACACTGCGAATATTGGAAGGCGGCAGATTGAAGTTGGGCCCCACCAACAGCGTCATCTCAAGTGCTGGAGCCGCCGACGTAGACTGGCTTCGTGTTCTGGACTAACAACACAACTCTTCCCACTAGTGACATTCATCTGTCTTCTTACAATTGGGCTCGGAAGAACAGACATCCAGCATTGCATACACCCAGTCTCTCAACACCAACTCTCGCCTCCCTCCTACTTCCACCTCAGCCCTTCCGCCGTACCGTATTCGACTGCCTGGATATGGCTTGGCAATAAGCAGCCTGCATCCTTCACTACTGTCACACGAACCTCTCCTAAGCTTCTACTGTGCTTCTCCTCGCGCCCATGTTGCCCGTACGCCCTACGCTGTCGCGACAGCTCTCGGCCGCCGACATGCAGATCCCCATGATCTCAAGTCCGCTCAAGCAGACCAACGAGATCGACTGGATAGCCCCGCTCAAGCACCACATACGAACCAGCTACGGCGACGACCCAGAAAGATATACGGAAGAATGCGTGCAGCTCAACCGCTTGCGCCAGGACATGCGAGGAGCAGGGAAGGACAGCGCGGCTGGGCGGGACTTGTTATACAGATACTATGGACAGCTGGAGTTGCTGGACTTGCGATTTCCGGTGGATGAGAACCATATCAAGATCAGCTTTACGTGGTTCGATGCATTTACGCAGAAGCCCACGAGCCAGTACAGCTTGGCATATGAGAAGGCTAGCATCATCTTCAACATCTCCGCTGTGCTGTCCTGCCACGCTGCCAACCAGAACAGACACGAGGATGTCGGACTCAAGACTGCCTACCACTCTTTCCAGGCATCTGCTGGCATGTTCACATACATCAATGAGAATTTCTTGCACGCGCCGAGCACAGATTTGAGTCGCGAGACTGTCCAAACACTGATCAGGATCATGTTGGCGCAGGGACAGGAAGTCTTCCTTGAAAAGCAGATTGCGGATGGGAAGAAACCAGGTCTTCTCGCCAAGCTGGCTTCTCAGGCGGCGTTCATTTATGCGCAGGCGGTGGAAGGCACTCAAGATAATGTCTCACGAGCCGTGTTCGAAAGAGTGTGGCTTCTCACTGTGCAAATCAAGCAGCACCACATGGCCAGTTTGGCACAATACTACCAAGCCGTTGCAGACTACGAGGCAAACAACTATGGTCAAGCAATTTGCAGACTCCAAGCTGGTCTTAACGCCAGCAAAGAAGCAAGCAGGCTTGCGAATGGCTTCCCCAGCAGCGTACCATCGAGTAGCAATCTCAGCTCGGAGACTGGCACCGTACTGGCCGACGCCGTCAAAAAGCACATGGCAACGATCCAGGACCGAATTGCCGAATACAACAGAGACAACGACATGATCTACCATCAACCCGTTCCCGTCGAGGCCAATCTTCCAAGTATTCCGAAGCTGCCCGCAGCCAAAGCTATTCCAGTCAGCGAGCTTTACCAAGGCCAGGATATCCAGAAAATTATTGGTCCAGACATCTTCCAGCGAATTGTTCCAATGAGCGTCACTGAGAGCGCAAGTCTGTACGATGAAGAAAAGGCAAAGCTGGTGCGTGCTGAGACTGAGCGAGTCGAGGGCGCAGACGACGAATTGGCAGCATCCCTGGACTATCTCAAATTGCCTGGTAGCCTCAACATCCTCAAAGGCGGATCTGACCAGGAAAGCATGAGTGTTGACGAAGAATTCCGGAGATGGTGCTCTGAACTCGCTGGCCACAGCTCGTTTGACCCGACTTTCGAGCGACTGCGCGAAGACAAGCAAGGCATTCTTTCCACATTGGAGAATTCCATGAAACAGCTCGACATGGAAGAATCTGTCTGCGAGAAGATGCGCAGCAAGTATGGTGGCGAATGGACACAGCAACCTTCGAGCCGTCTTACGTCGACTCTTCGTACAGATGCTAGGTCGTATCGATCTGCAGTGGAGGAAGCCAGCACCAGTGATGCCCAATTGTACAGCACTTTCAGGCAACACGCTTCAGATTTCGACGAGATGAGGTCAGCTGGTGAGACAGATGAGGCGGACGTGCTTTATCAACGAGCCATGATCAAGGCTGGTGCTGGTAAGAAGGATGCATTGAGCCCCTCCAGCGGCGTGGAGGGCAACTTGTTGGATGATGACTTCGAGGACGATTCGAGACAAACTGTATCTGGTCAAATCGAGAGAGTCGAAGAACTGCTGAGGAAGCTGCAGCTCGTGAAAAGAGAAAGGCAGCAAGTGCTCAAAGATCTGAAGGAAAAGGTGAGATGCCCTTCGTCGTACTATTGGACACTGCTAATCATAACCAGATTCACTCCGACGACATTAGCAACGTCCTCATCTTGAACAAGAAAGCCACAACCAGCCAAGAAAACCAGCTCTTCAAGTCGGAACTCGAGAAGTTCAGGCCTCACCAGAATCGCATTCTGCAAGCAAACCACAAGCAGTCTTCGGTCATGAAGGAGCTCACGCGCACGTACGGCGACCTGCTCCAAGACAAACGTGTCCGCTCCGAACAGAACAAGTACGAGTCTTTCTCCCGTCAACGCAATACGGTCCTCAGCCGCTACCGTAAAGTCTACCAAGCATACGTCGATCTCATTGCAGGCCTTGAGCGAGCACGCCAATTCTACTCCGAAATGAAAGACACAGTCGAAAGCCTGGAGAAGAACGTCCAGTCCTTTGTTGAAAACCGCCGCAGCGAAGGCAGCCAGCTCCTCAACGCCATCGAAGCCGCCAAAGGAAGTGGCGCAGACCGCGAGCAAACCCGCCTCAAAGAGCTCATGGAGCGTATGAGCGTCAACCCATCACCCCAACCGCACTCCAACTCGCCCAGCCATCAATCTCCCGCAGGCCACCGCCCGCCACCCCTCCAATCCCAAACTTCCTACAACACCCAACACCAGCAGTCAATGTACAACCCCGCCGCCAGCCCCCCAGCAACACCCCAATACCAAAACGGTCTCCGCTCGCCCTACAACAACACGCAAGGCTACCAACAACCCAGCTCAGCAGCAGGCTACCGCCAAGACTCCTACCCAGCACAGACTCAAACCCCACGAGACTCAGGCTACAACCCCTCCTCCTACGGCCCCGTCTCTCCGCCTGCGCACCAGCAGTATTTCTCCCCTCCGCCAGGACAACAGAACTACGGGCAGCCAACCACCACACAGCATGCATACGGCCAGCAACAGCAGCAGCAACAACAACTCCCACCAGGCTGGCATCCTCCACCTCCACCTCCGGGTCCGCCACCGCAAGACTACAGCGCGATGCAGGCGACGAACTATCCCAGTGGTCCTGGCGGGTATGCCAATGATCCAAGACGGAGCAACGGGGCGCAGCCGCCTGCGGGCGATCCTTGGGCTGGGTTGAGTGGGTGGAAATGAGAATGAGAATTTTTGCGAGGAGGAAAAAAAAGGGAGGCGGTAGATAGTAGCATTTTGAAGTCCGGAATTTCGGTCTTGTCGGATTTGATGTTTCGGATGGAATGGGGTGGCGGTTGTGCATAGAAAGACGCTTGTAGGCAATGTTTCGCTGTTCTGTCTAATGGAAGCATTCAGACACGGTGATTTCTTCGTGTTTCCCACGAAGCGCGACGCCTCAACGATCGATGCCTCGCACCCAAAGTCCGCATCGGCATACTGAACGATCCCGCCCCAAGTTCACGAGAGCCATGTGATTTTCGAATACAGTATGCTGCATTAGGGCTTGGTAAGAAGTCTGTTGTATGACATTGGACCTATCTAGGCAGTGTATCGGTGCTTCCACTTCGTTCCTGCGTCAACAAATCCATCTCACTCCCATCCATAGGTAACACCAAGTTCAAGAACACTCCTATTACAGCAGCGATGATAAACGGCGTTTTGACTACAAGGTTGATGCCCTGCTCGAAGCCCCTCAGCTGGAGATTGTCTCCGCTGTAGTTCAGGATCTGATCGAACCAGGATGGAAGGACGATGTCGATCAGGCCAATGCCGAGCGAGCAGGTCAAGATAAACCGGTTGCGGCGAGTGAACGGCACGAGGCCGAGAACACGGATACCTGCCACGACGATCGTGCTGTAGAGGAAACACTGCATTCCTCCAAGTACTGATGGCGGTATTGCGCTGAACACTCCGCCGAATTTTCCGAAGATGCCCATCAAGACAAGGAACGCAGATGCACACCAACCTGCTCTTCGACTCTGGTGTTGGGGATTAGTCTCGACGTATCACGGAAAACTAGGCGATCTCAAAAAGACTTACCGCACAGCCCGTGAGGACAATCACGCCGTTGTTGCCGGCTTGCGACACCATAGGCAAGCCGGTGCCCAGAGCACTGAATAAACTCCCCAAGCCATCGCAAAGGATCCCGCCTTGGATGCGGCTGTTGAATTCCGTACCTTCTACGTCGACGCCCGATATCTCGGCCGTTGCTAGGATGTCTGGCATGCAGCTGACGCCCTGGCAGATGAACATTATCAGCAGTGGTAAGACCAGCGTGCCATCTACCGATAGTTCGAAAGTGTGTGTCCATAGGAAAGTCAATGCTGGGGCTGAGTCGATGTTGTCTCGAGACCAGTAGCCTGTCGCGGCGGAGATCGCGCAGCCAACGATCAGACCGAGCACTACGGCTGCGGATTTCATGATCGGCGAGCCGAATTGCTCGATCACAATCACGCTGACGAAGACGCTGAAGCCAAGCCCGATGAGCTTAGGGTCAGCGAAAGGGAGTGGCCTGGGTGCATCGATGCTCGGGCACAACGCGTAGTACCCTTCGCCGCCATTGCAATTGGACGAGCCGGCCCAATTCTGCATACCGTTGCCAACCAGATAGACGCCGACGAGCAGCAGCAACGAGCCGGTGACAACTTTGGGAAACACGCGATTGAGCAGCCGCGGTGGCACCATCGCCATCAAGAATTGTATCCACACGGTGCAGAGCATGGTTCCCAGCACAGCGCCCCAGGCTTTCGGACAAGGCAGCTGTGTGCCATCTGCGGCGGTCGGACAACTTCCGTTCTCATACTGCACGGAGGCATAAGCGATCGCGATGGCTATGATATCGAAAGTCGGGCCCACGGTCGACAGAAGACCCGTCCCGATGTAGAATGGCGTTTTGCCCAGCTGGATCCGAGTCACCTGCGCTGCTGTGGCGATTCCAGCGGTGATGAAAGCCGCCGAGACTAGATATGAAGTCTGGGCGGCGTCGAGGTAAAAGGCACCGCCCGCTATGGCCAGGGGAGGGGACACCACGGAGCCGATCATTGTTAGAGCATGTTGGAGGCCCAGGAGGATGGTGAGTAGGATCGGAACTTCGTCATTCAGACCGTAGAAGGGTGTTGCGTAGCCTTTGTATTTCCGATTGAATGGGGGGATGTTTGGGGTAGTTAGGTAAAGGTAGTCGTGGTCGCCTAACCAACCGTGTCTGCTGCAGAGATACGATCGAAGTGCCGCCAGCTTCTTGGTTGGCAGTGCCCGTGTTGAGCCTTCGGTTTCTGACGCAGGAGAAGCTGGGAATGGATAGGTTGTTGTCGTGTCCTTTTCGCCTTCTTGTGAAGTCAGGGCCATTGTGTAGGATGCACGCGGATGTCCTACTGTCCTGCTTGGATTGGAGGCGGAAGCTGATTATGACTTGTAATGAACAGCAGCCATGGCTGATCTTGTGCGTGGCGCCCCATTATACTGATCAACCCAATACGCATGTCTCTTCACAAGATAAGATTAGAGTCGTGCTAAGAGCATCTCTACGGGCTTCGCGAGGAGATTGACCTGGAATAATGTACGATGTACGACAATCTTCCCGGGGTAGATCGGCATCGGCCTATCTACAGTATCGATGTACGACATGTTCCGATAAGACAAGTGGCACGGTCCGTCTGGAGGAGGCCTTCGGGCTCATGAGCTGTGATATCGGCCTACCTGTTGTTGCAACTATTCATATTCATGATGGAGTACGTGTCTCCAACATGCGCCGCAGAACGAGCGCGTCTTTAAAGCTACCCAGAGCACCGCCATGGATACCATCACGACCATCTACAGCCATGCAACAATCATCACAATGGACGCCAGTCGGCGGATCATCATCGACGGCGCCATCGTTGTGCAAGGAAACAAAATTGTCGCAGTAGAAAAGACGAATTCTGCCCTGACGGAGTATCGAGATGCAGAAATAATAGACTGCACGAGCCGTATCATTCTGCCTGGCCTCATCAACACCCACGCTCATCTGGCACAATCTTTGCTGCGCGGTCTAGCGGAGGAAGTGCCTTTGCACTCCTGGCTGTGCGACAAGATCTGGCCGCTAGAGGCCAATTTCGGTCCCAACGATGGCTACGTCGGCGCCAGATTGACGATCGCAGAGATGTTGAGGAGTGGTACGACGTGTTTTCTGGAAGCCATGCTGACACACCGGAGCGGCTTCCAGAATGTGGCAAGAGCTGTCGACGAGATGGGAATCAGGGCTTGTCTCGTTCGTTTAAGCTATTTTCTTTACAAGAGGGCAATGCTGACTTCTATCAGGGCAAGCTGGTCAAGGTAGAAGAGACTAATGCATCGACCGGTATGGTTGATCCCAGAGATCGAGACGTCGCAAGTATGTCGTTACAGTCAGCTTTAGCCACACATGAGCAGTACCATGGATCATGTGATGGTCGATTGCACGTCTGGATGGCCGCAGGCACGCCTCGTGGCTCACCTGCGGCAGCACATAAAGCGATCGGAGATTCCTGTGAACAGCACGACATAGGCCTAACGATGCACTGCGCCGAAGCGCCGAAAGACCTTGAGATCTATCGCGAACACTACGATTGCAGTCCAGCTGAGTTCTGCAAAGCGACCAACCTCATTGGAAAAGGCAGAAAGACGGTTTTGGCCCACATGGTCAACCTCAATCTGCCAATCGATCTGCCCATACTTGCGCAATGCGACACCACGGTCGCGCACAACCCGGCAAGTAATTGCAAACTTGCCTCTGGAATCGCAGCGATCCCGCAAATGCTGGAAGAAGGAGTCCATGTCGCCCTTGGTACTGATGGCGCTCCATGCAACAACACCTATGACATGTTCCAGGAAATGCGACTAGCCAGCTTGCTCCAAAAGGGTCTCTGGAAGGATGCCACGGCCATGACTGCAGACAGGGTGCTAGAGATGGCAACGATCAATGGCGCAAAAGCTCTGGGACTTGAAGCGGAGATCGGCAGTCTCGAGGTTGGCAAGAAAGCAGACTTCGTTGTCATGAATGTGGATGGATCACACTGCGCACCTTTCGATCCAAATCAGCTAGGTCACGGCGTCGATCCGATCACGATAGTGGTGTACTCGTGCACTGGCCGAGACGTCGAGAGCGTGGTGGTGGATGGCCGTCTTCTGGTCAAAGATCACAAGCTTCTCATGCAGAACGAGGCCGAGATCGTGAAGGAAGCACAAGTTGTTAGTCGGCGCTTGAGGGAATGCACGGAGGTGCATTCGGGTAGAAAGTATAACTATGTCTGAAGTCTATGAGTACTTGGTATTCACAGCATTGCAAGACACGTCACACGACAAGCATCAAATGGACAATCATGAGGTTGACTCAACTTTGCGCAGAGTTTGAGGTCTGAACGCTTTCCCGTGTTATGACCTTGACCTCAAGCGTATCAAGCTCACTGGTCTGCGAGAGACGACAGGTATATTGCGGTGCTCGCTGCGTAAAAAGGAAGATGCTCGGCATCGACCGACGTGCGTAATGCCGCATGATGCAATGCTCTGGAACCATCCCTGGACTATCTTCTTTGATGGTATTGGTGTTTTCTGAAGCCGAAGCTCGATTAGCATCGAAACATGGCACCCCATCGGCAAGAACGAAGACTAAGTCAGGGATCACAAGCTGAAGTTTCATACATTGCTAGAATACTTTAAGAGCCAAATACGTTTGGGCACCGGTGGCGTCTTGTTGGGCTGAAGACTCAGGCCAAAGCGACTGCCTTTGCATCAATAGAAGTCGCAGGATTTTCCTGCAAACCACCCTGAGCCGTCTTGGCCAGTAGAGCCTGGTAATTTCTTTGCATCGCGTTGCGAGTGAACTCCTCTCCGGTCACCATGGGATACTTTCTCTGCGGGCCCTGAATTCTAGCGCTCTTGCGTGCCTGATTGAAGTAAGCAATGCTGTATCGTTCCCCATAGAAGTCTCCAGGCTCCATGGGCGCTTTGACTCGATGGAACGTGCTCTTGAAGCGGTCATCAGACCATGACATGAGCAGGTCGCCAATGTTGCAAATGATGGCGTTGGATGCTGCATCTGGTTCGACCTTGGTCCAAGTGTCGCCATAACCAAAGCTAGTCGACACTTCTCTGCCAGGACAAATCTCAAGCCCAGACTGTCCAGACTTTTGGAACAATAACGTGAGAAAGTCCCAGTCAGTGTGCGCTCCAGCTCTATGGGGGATGTCACCGTTGCTGGATTCTGGCGTGGCGAAGTAGTGTAGCAAGCGAGCAACCGTCTGCGAATCTGCCTTGGAGACATCGTGGCAATCGATGAAGAAGGAATCGGGAAATCCTAGTCCGCGCGCAAAACAGATCATGAGCTTCTCTGACACGGACTGAGCGGCACGCATGAACTCAAGGCTCCGTTGTTGGAAGCCTGGCAAGACATCGTCACCGATCCATCGACCCTGCATGTTCTCGCCAAATTGGATTTGGTAAGACTCCTTTCGATCAATCTCTCCAGTGCTAGGCCTCTTCTGGGAATTCTTCTCCCAACCAGCGTTGTGGTTTGCCGAGAAAGGAACACAAGATTTGGTGGAATCATCGAGGTTGAAGAACGCAGCGGAGTCTTCGAATGTCCTAGCAACCACTTCGGGAGAAATCTCGTGATCGACAACGCAAAAGAAGCCATTGTCTTCGGCGGCTGAGACTACCTCCTTGGTGATCTCATCAATCCTCGTGTCGAAGTTGGCGAGTGAGATTTGGGGGATCGCTCGGTTCGTGTACTTTGTGGTAGCCATTGTGATGGTGTAGGTCTGTCAGTCAAGTCTTACCATTTAGTTCGCCACCATGGCATTGATATAGGAATTACCGGTCAGCCAATGTGTTCGTGTGCGACAATACTCTCCCTTAGTCGACTTCGACTGCTCCGATGCTACCGTTATCAGCGAGATAAGGTCGTACATCGAGCGAGGGGCTAGCATCATCGCTTATCGCTACACACGTTGACCGATGCGTTTGAGATCGCGAGTCGGGTGTGCTTGCAGTCAGATCATCGCACATACAGGCTCCCTCGTGGATGCAAACTCCAGCCGATCTACTGGAGAAAACTCAGGCGTTGTACTGTTGGTTATCTTGTCGATATTTTGCTGTCCTGTTCTCGGATCTTGGTCCCGACGTTCGTACGATTTTGGCCGCCGACTCCTGCCCGCTCACCGATTTCGGAACAGTCTGTATCTGTACCACGATGCCGAAGGCACGACAGACATGTACTCAATGTTCAATCCGACGCCAGAAGTGCGATCGAAGTGCGCCATGTGGTCGTTGCCAGTCTCGAGGCGTTGCACACCTTTGCACACGTATCTGGCCCACACCGGAAGCATCACGTATGCACCGTAGAACCTCGCAACAGCCGCATCGTATCACATCGCCCGTTCTAGGGATATCTCTAGTTGCACAAGACTGGTCTGGCACAGAAGTGGAGGTGCAACATCAGCGGTCCTGGGAAGTCTCCCCAGTCCCGCCCGAGCTCAGGACACAGATTGACATCGACGACGAAGTCTCAGGGCATGACGTCCGAGTAGGTCATACACCGGCGGACATAGCTGATGGACCAGAGTCATACCATAACCATCCCAATTTTTTTCCGGGCCCTCAAAGGACCTCATCTCTTGAGCCCGAGGGCACGTCACCCGCACTGCTTCCCGCTGGCTTCCCTGACATTAGGGAAACATCTCTCGCGTTACTCCATCTCCATGTTCCTGACGTGCCTCAGATCTGGCACCTCGTGGACTACCACGAAAAGTATCTCTTGTGGTATCACGGCTGTTACCACGGTCCGACGTTCCGGGCAGAGCTTCGCGGCGCCCTTGAACGCCACGATGGAAGGCTTCCATTAGGTCAACTGGACTTGCAGTGGGTAGCGCTCCTCTTCTCAGTCATGGCAGGTGGTGTAGCATGTGCGAGCGCAGTCATGCTGGAAGCATGGGGCTTTGGAGACCCAGACATTGCGCAGCTGCCACGGCAATGGTACGAGGCTACACTGACGTGTCTGCACCTTGCCGGCTATACGCGCATTCACAGTATCTATGCAGTGCATGCCATCACAACACTCAGCATGTCGGCTCATCCTCTAGGGTTTTCCGAAGAATTAACAGTACTATTGGGTACCGCTCTGAAGATCGCACAAAGCCTCCAACTCCATCGTCTCGACAGCAAGAATGGCTCCGAGGCCGTGGACGAGATATCATCAGAGACGCACCGAAAGAGCATCCTACAGCGCGAGATCGGCAGGCGCCTCTGGTCTCAGCTCTGCGTACAAGACTGGTTCTCGCTGCCTTCAGGTGGTGGAAGCCTGATCCGGCCGGAGGACTTCACGACCACAAAGCCCTCCAATCGCGACCATGTCACGATGGCGCACATCGATACCACCTACCCGACCTACGTGAGCTACGGCAACTACCTGAACAACATAGCAAAACTCATGGCCTCGCACCACATCTCCATGACCCGCGCCCGCACGCCCTACACGCGATATGAACAAGTCCTCCTCTTCGACAAAAAAATGCGGAAACTCGCCAAAGACATCCCGGGCTACTTCAGCGTGACAACTCCCATCGATCCCTCATGGCCTGTCTTCATCCCCTGGGCTCGTCGGAGCCTGACTATCTGCTTCGCGCACAAGATCATCATGATACACCGGACTTTCATCAGCGCGAGTTTCACAAACCCGGCTTTCCAAATGACGCGCAATACATGCGTTGCGGCTGCGAAGACGATACTGAAAGAAGTGAAGCAGGAGCAGGATGGAGACGGGCCTGTCATCTCGATAGATCAAGTACACGCACACCAGTACCAGACCATGCACATGTTCAAAGCTAACGAACCCAGGCATTCTGCGTCGCAGCCGGCATAATCCTGTGTCTGGACGTCCTGCACCGCAGCGAAGAAGACTCCCTTCTCAGCCTGCACACAGAGCTCGTCGAAGAGTGCATCCAAAGGCTGCGAAGCCTACAGCCAAGCGCTATAGCCGTACGCGGCACACACCTACTCTCCGTTCTGCTAACAGAAGTGAAGCAGACACCCAGACCTACAAGTGCCTCGCGCAAACGGGGGCCGCCCACAGACTTTGCGTCGAGAGACAGGACGAAGAGATCGAGAATCAGGAAGCTCGTTGGGAAGTTCAGCGACAGCGGACAAGCACGAACCATGAACGCTCCAGCCGAAAGCGTTGGTGATTCCGAACAGGAGCTCGAGTCCATGGAAGCCGCAGTTCCTCAGATGCTGCCGCCACAGGCAGGTTTCTCCAATGATTTTCTTTTCAATGAATTGTTAGATCTCTGGACATGACAATCCTCACATCGTGTAGGAACCTTCTACATTCGTGTTTAGATAATCTTTTCAATAAAAGTGGATTCGATCACGGATGATCGTTCGATCTCACGAAGTCCGTCGAAAGCACATCACATGATGAGGATCTATGATGGAGGTTTGTTCTATTGCGTTGTGGCACTCAGTTGTGCATTGAGATGATTATTTGTTCTGTCAAAACCCGGCCTCGATCTCGATCACGCTTGTAATAATGTGTCCGGCCAGTCAACGGTCGCTGTTTTCCCGTGATGCCTAAATTATCGAATACAGCGCGCTCACTCCTCGTCATCGTCTTCATCCTGCATGCCCAAACCGCCCTTCTTGATCCGCAGATCCTCCTCCAAACTCCTCAGCTGCTTCATCGTCTTGTCACGTAACAACTGGTTCTTCTGTCCCGCCAGCTTCTGCCTTTGGATTTCGACTTCGCGCTCGAGATCGTTGATTTCTTCCATTTGCTGAGCGCGCTCTGCAGCTTTCATCGCGGCGTCCTCGTCGACGACGTCGATGTCCTCGTCGTCATCTTCGTCCTCGTCGCTTTCGTCTTCGTCTGAAGACTGTGCTGATGTCTCTGCTGGGGCGGGTGTTGCAGCGACAGAGTCCAGGCCCGATTGTACTTGAGCCAGCGAGGTAGCACTGTCTGCAAGGTTGGCAGGAGATGCGGTGATGGTTTCTGAGGTTGGTACTGGCGGCTCCACTTCGTTGTCCATATCGAACAGGCCTTGCAGCTCGGCTTCGGCGGCGGCTGCGTCCATTTCCTCTTGTTCTTCATCGTATGCATCTTCGATAGTTGAGACTGCTTCACCATCGGCGTCTTCGTCGAAATACTCAGGCTCCACGGAGCGTTCGATGGATTCGCGGTTGAGGATCTCGAAGTTGGTTTCGCCACCGTCGCGCTCTGCTTTTTCGTCCTCCTCGAGTAGCTTTTGCACTTCTTCCTCGATGTTGGCCGTATCTTTGTAGCTGAGGCGCTTGCGGAAGCGACGTTTGCGGACCCAGTGCATGGGCGGAGTTAGGCCGTGGGCGTACTGAAAGTTTGAAGGATTGACGGTCCCTCGAGGCAGTGGCATGTTCTTCGCTTCTTCGTCGCTGTTGCATCGTCCCAGTACCAGAAGCATTTGATGTATGTCCGCCACTTTCCACCATCCCTTCTTATCCCAACTCTTCATAGTCTCCACAATACATGGCAAGTCGACCAATACCGCACCGTACATCCGTCCCTTGATAGTGATAACAGCCCTGCGGAACTCGCGCTCCACAAATCTAATGGTGACCTCTGCACCGCCCTCCTTTGGTGGTACTCCGATAGTCTTGTTGGTGATAGCATCTCTCAGATAGTCGGCGTCCTCTCCTGGCTCCATACGCAAGATGAGTTGCTGTTCCGTGGCCGGATCCTTCTCGCGATCGCTGTCCTCGCTGTCGTACGCATTGCCGGGCGCCCGATCTGGCACGCGACCTTTCACATTCAGTCTCCTGAGCACAGGCGCAGATGGCTGGCGTTTCTTCTTCAGGCTGATGCGAGGTCCGGCAGATGCTGGGGTGGCAGGTCCTGTCGCGGAGAGTCCAGCTGCGCCAGATTTCTTTCCGGTCTTCAGAATCAAGGATGATTTGCGGCTTTCAGGCGCGGGGCGCTTAGAAGCAGGTGTCTCCTCATCGTAGTCGTCGTACTCGGCGGCGCGCTTCTTCGCACTGGGCTTATTCCGTGGCTGTTTACTAAAGTTGCCGTACGAAGGTGCCATGGAGGAAGATGGTTGTTCGGTCGCAGGTGTCGGAGGTTGCGAAAGCTTGAGCTTGAAGCCGCCTCCTGTTCCTGGTGTCTGCGCGGATGGCGTTGCAGGCTGGCCATTGTGGTTGCCCGTCTTGAGGGTGAGCTTCAATCCTGGTGGCATGTTTGCTGGTGGGCAGCGTCAGGCCGCGCGGGAAGAATGGTTTGTTTGCAGTGAAGGAAGTCCGGGCGCGAGTCAGGCGGTGGTGATGGCGGTATTGACGAAGGATGAGCGGCGTGGCGGAGCGATAGATTGTAAGGAATAAGGCGGGTAGTGTAGAAGTGTATGCATGTCAGCACGGAGCTTTACCTCGCGCGTACGCATGTGACAGAAAGCACGATGGAAGGTCGCTTCCAGTGACGGATGGCCTGAGGCGCAGTAAGTGGAGGGCTGCGGGAGCTAGCGGGCCGAAGCAAGCGAACTGTCGCTCAGAGCTCAAGATCGATCGTCGCGGGGCACATCTTCACCTCCATCGTCTCGTGAAGATGCATACATGTATTGCATTGAACCTGCTGCTCTCACTTGCATGGCGTACCTGATCAGCAAATGCTCATGTAACAAATTTCATGTTCACCCAATGTACATTCTTCGCCCTCCTGTCCCAAACAGGCAATGTAGCACCGTAGTCCGATGGTTGAGCCTTACGGCCCCCTCGGCATCTCTCAGCATCCTCAGCCGCACGCAACGGGACAGCTCAAAGTGCGCGCCCTCTTCAGGCGCCCCACGTCTTTGTGCTCACAGCATGAGCACGCCCACTTTCCGCCATTCCACATTCCACCAGCGAGGCGCAGCCCTGCCAGCCTGCATCTGCCTGACCGACCTCTGCCCGCTCTTCTGCTGCTTCCACTGCCAATTCTCAGCTCAGAAGAGCGGACTGCCTGTCTTGCCCTTGCAGCCATCCTGGCCCCATCGCAATCTCGCGCTGCCATGTGCGCAGCTCTCCCTTCTTCCCGCTGCACACTATACGCTGTGGCATTGCTGTCTCCCGATACTACCCTGCATACTTTGTAGTAAACCCCCGTCATGTTACGTCGACGACAGTATCGTCTTGCGGTAAGGCAAACCTCTACATTACTCTCTCCTTCTCCCCTTTTCAATGCCAATATACAATCAACAAGAGCAGCAACAAACACTCGCTATCAGCCCTTCATCACTCCACCACTTTATTGCGCTCGCTTGCTTGCTCCCTAGAGAGCCGAGATTGTCAGCTCATCTTCAGGCCACTGCTAAACTCAACATATACCCCTGCTCGTTACTGTCGCCTAGGCTGTCTTCTCAGGCATGACTACAGCGATCTGCCATCCACTTGCCTCCTCGCGCTTTTCACCCACAATGTCGAGCCTCAGGATGGGTTTCGATTCGATGGCTGCCTGGGACAAATCTTCGGTCGAGTTTGAAGATCATATCCAAAGACGGTAAGTCATGAAGATCTATTTTGACGAAATACATTCTGACTAAACGCAGAGGAAGTCCATTCCAAGGGCCCATATCTCCGCGCGTCTTTCATGGACGGTCTACATCGAACCCAGACTACCAACCGCCACCCTTTCGAAAGGCGACCTCACAATGGAGCCCACCACTGTCTCCAACAACATCAACAACAAACACTTTCCCACAAGTGCGCCACACGTCTCTGCCAGCGACTCTCACACCACCGAGATCTCCTCGCCAGGAATCTGCTGTGGTATCCTCTTCACCTCAATCGCCTGTATCGCCCAACGAACGCACCTCGCTTGCATCTCTGTTGTATGCCGCTTCGTGTAATGGTGATCTCCCTCAGATCTCTCTTCTGATCTCTCTTGGAGCCTCGTTGAACACAGCCACAAAGGTCAACGGCCTATACGAAGCATTCAAGCCAGCAAAACACGGTCACCTGTCGCCACTTGCAGGCGCCGCCACACATGGTCACATTGAAGCTGTCAAGCTACTGATTTCTCACGGCGCGGATGTCAATCCTCATGTCAACCACTCCTCTTCGTCGCCTCTTCACCAGGCATGCCACTCAAACGACATCGAGATGGTACGCCTCCTTCTATCTGCAGACGCACAAGTCAATGTGCAGAATTGTTACAAAACCACACCTCTCATGTATGCTGTCAAATACGGCTCTCCAGCTCTGGTCGCCCTGGTACTCTCTTACTATCCACGGCTGGAAGTCCCCTCATTCATGGGCATGACAGCTGCACACTGGGCAGTGTTCAACGGCCGTCCAGAAGCGCTCGTGTCGCTACTACGAGCAGGTGCTAATCCGGATGCCATCATGGCCGATGGAAGCACCCCTTTACACTGCGCAGCCATGAACGGCGCCGAGGAGCTGGCGAACTCGCTCATCGCATACGGAGCTGACATCCGTTTGAGAGACGGACAGGATAGGACAGTCATGGAGGTGGCGCTGAGCAATAAACGAGACGGCGTTGTCGAGATCCTGAGAGCTGCAGAGACACAAACTCTTAGGAGGAGAATATGAGATGAAAAAATGTGTTTACGACTTTATGCGACGACTGACGAGATTGTATGACTACTATGTATAACGCTTATGATAGATCTAACGAATTTCATGCCAGACAATTCTTTTGAAGCTGTGTTTACATGACCTGCTTACAGAAGTGACTATCAATGCTTGCAAAGACGATTACCTCCTAGCACGAACAGGATGAACGGCTAAATCAAGCAATAACCAGCAACGACACGCACCCAAATGCTTTTCACTCGGCATAGCAAACGGCTTCCTTCGGCGCAACTATGCAACTCTCTCACCAAAGCCGATCACTCACAGCATTGAGTTCACGACCTGCTCCATTCGTGCGTTCCGCGCTCATATAATTGGCCAATTCCATCCATCCCAAGAAGAACGGAGGTATCGCTCGGTCGCTTAGTGGGCCTGTAGGAAGCCGACGTCGCAGCTCGTGTGGAGAAGGATTGCAGCTTGCCCTGCTGTAGCACCCCCACCGAACGAACTATGAGGCACTTTATAAGACCGAGTCTTGCAATTGTAATCCTTCATCCTTCTTCATCTGAACATCCTCGTCAGTTTCCTGATTCGATCATACCGACCTTTGTCTTCATATACCTCGCAATTTCGAAACCCACCACCAACCCGGTACGGCCCACAAAGCCAAGCGGAGAGAGAGAAGAAAACATGCTACTACTCGTGTGCACGATGGCGTTTGGTCAAGGTAAAGTAATAAATAAGCAGGCGGGTGCTTGCTTGCCAGTGTTCTCTCTCGCTATCTCCTCGACATCCTCATCCATTGAGGCACAGAGGAGGCAAAAGAGGCTCACTGGCAAGCTCGCTGAGAACACACCGTTACGAACTTGATCAGCGTAATTGCTGCGAAAAGAACATGCTTTCCTTTCCCTCCCCCCAATGTGGTAATGTGAGAGTGGGTGGACTAATTGTAGCAGCGCCACCACCACTATCACCAAGATGTCGACTGATAAGATTACTTTCTTGACGAACTGGTGGGGTTGACCCTACTGTATCTACTGATTATAGGAATTGTTGGACTGACTTTTTCTTTTTTGGGTGAAAGGCACGCCACGCCGTATCATGCTCCGCTTTACTTGGCTCAGGCTAAGGGCCTCTTCAAGGATGAGGGGGTGAAGGTTGCGATCTTGGAGCCGAATGATCCGAGTGTATGTCTTTTTGTTCTTGTTCTTGTCTTTGAGGTGAGATTAGAAAGTTGCTGACAAGATGGTGTAGGATGTCACCGAGATCATCGGCACTGGCAAAGTCGACCTGGGATTCAAGGCCATGATCCATACTTTGGCCGTGAGTATCTCATATGTTGTATATACTTCCAAAGCAGGATCGCTGACACGACAACTAGGCCAAAGCCCGCGACTTCCCAGTCCTGTCCATCGGGTCTCTCCTCGACGAGCCTTTCACTGGAGTGGTGTACCTCAAGGACAGCGGTATCACCACCGACTTCCGCACCCTCAAAGGAAAGCGCATTGGCTATGTCGGCGAGTTCGGAAAGGTAAGCTTATATGCCGTGTTTCGTTATCTTGGCTAATTGCCTGCTAACGCCCGATCAGATTCAAATCGACGAGCTCACCTCCCACTACGGCATGACGCCTGATGACTACACCGCTGTTCGCTGCGGCATGGTACGTGGCCAAATGCTGCAACCCAATATGATGTCTGAAGCAATATACTGACGTACACCCTCCACTCTACAGAACGTCTCCAAAGCCATCATCAACCACGAAATCGACGCCGGCATCGGCCTCGAAAACGTGCAAATGGTCGAACTCGAAGAATGGCTGTCCGCCCAAAACCGCCCCAAGTCCGACGTCCAGATGCTGCGCATCGACGAGCTCGCCGAATTGGGCTGCTGCTGCTTCTGCAGCGTCCTGTACATCGGCAACGAGTCTTTCATCGCGCAGAACCCTGACCGCGTCCGCGCTTTCATGCGTGCGGTCAAGAAAGCTACGGACTTCGTGCTCGCGGAGCCGGAGAAAGCTTGGGCTGAATATGTTGATTTCAAGCCTGTCATGGGCTCTGCGCTGAACAGGAAAATCTTTGAGAGGAGCTTCGCGTACTTTTCGCAGGATTTGCAGAATGTTAAGCGCGATTGGACCAAGGTCACTAACTACGGGAAGAGACTTGGCGTGTTGAAGGAGAGCTTCGAGCCGAACTACACTAATGAGTTTTTGGAGTGGGCTTTGGAGGAGGACCAGGAGGATCCGACGGGCGATCAGAAGCAGATGGTCGCTTTGCAGGAGGAAGTTGCCCGCGTTGGCGGCTTCAAGAGGCTGGATGTCAAGAGGTGCGCTTGCGCTGTTCCTGCTGCTGCTTGAGCGGGGAGGTGTGAAGTGTGACAGACAGGGCTTTTGTGCTTGTGTTCACGGCCGATGCTACTTGTTAGTAGCTTTTTCTTTAGGAGATGATTGTTAGGATCTAGGCGAGATCACCACGCTCATTAATCAACACGTCATGACTTTTTTGGACGTCGACTTCAGTTCCAAAATTATCAACATGCATCGCTGGATGGGGATCTTGATATACGGAGTGATACAGGATCTCTTCTTTTTTTAATGCCTCTTCATTGTTGGTCATCGTCTATTCCTCATCACATTAATCTACCATCGCACTGCCACGCTTAAATGACCACAATGGAGTCATGATCGTGACTTATTTGCCCGGCATGACAAAAGCACTCAGTCGCCGGCGGCTATGATAAAAGTTTGTTTTAAAGCCGCAACTCGCAATCCTCATGGTGCGGGAAGTGACACGGTGACTCGCTCGGACTCGGTATTGCAAGCAGACTCTCACAACGTCTAGTTCGTTCACCTGAGTACCTCGCTATACTATCACGATATCAGCTATGGCAACAACGAACCTTCTGGTTGGTTAATCAATATTTTTGGTTGGCTGACTCTGATCAGTGGTCGGTTCAAGCGAAATTCATCAATTTAAAGGGTTAAACCCTTCAATCTCGGGCTTGGGGTTAGGAGTTTTTTATACCATGATTTATCAACCAACCGTTGAAGGTTGGTCAACGAAATCTATGGTTAATCGGAGGTTGGATGACTAAATAGTAATCGTTCGTCGGCTGATTGAGTACCCATTTTGTCAACCAACCATCAACCGTTGGAAAAAGTGGTAGGTTGTTGCAAGGACTGAATTCACGATCGTTTATCGGTGGTGTATTTCAAATATGTGTCATCTAGATATTAGAATTGTAGTAGGAGTGGGTATGTCGGATCTGTTGTACTACTATAAAACATAAATGAGGAACATCTACCCTGACCACTGAGACGACTATCATATCTCACACGCGGGCTTGTGATGCCGGTGTACTATACTTCTCACCGTTCGCAGGGTGCATAGCCCTCTCAGTCCGAAAATGAGCACGATACCGTGAACCACAATTCCACATACTTGCTCGTGCCATGTAATATCGACCTGCCAGCAGTCAAAGTCTACAGCAAACGTTACTTCCGAGCCTGGTCGGTCCATATCAGGCGTCACTAACAATCAATGCATGTCAGGGCTATCAAATACAGCGGACAATATCATTGCGAGTCCAGGCTACCTGCCAAGATGTCGTCAACTCCAAATCCTAAAATACGAAGTGGGTCTTCTGTCCCTCGGAGGTCAGACGATCGCGACTGCGAGCTATTGGCCCATGCCTTTGCAGTAGCGAAGTGGCGTAAAAGCACCCGCATCGACGGACGGGAAGACCTGCAAATATGCTGCAGGACACTAATGTAGACAAACAATAGAACGCTATGCTGCTGATCAGCTGTTTGCAGATGGCCCCATCTGCTGTCTGCAGTTCTGCACGGAGGAATTGGCAATTGCTGCTTGGTGCTTCCAGACTGTTGGTAGCGATGCTTGAACTTGATCCAAGTTTCTTGGGGCCCAATGTACCGTGCATGCTGTGCATGGGCTCTTACATGAGCACATGAGGTGTTAGTGGGTCAGCCGTTTGCTGTAAGAAGGCGGTGTTGCCAGCAAAACGGCAGCTACTGCTGCAATGGGAAATCGCGTGACTCGGGGCGTGAGCCTCTCACGTAGATTGTGTCGTCTTCGACATAAAGAGATGGGAAGGCAAAGTGTGTGCCTGGACTTGCCCACGATGGGCTTTCCACGCGGTCCCTTTTTGGAGACAGCAGTCTGCTTTCGAACTCTCCAGCGATACTGCTTGCAGCTTCAGATGGCGGGAGGTCGAATACGAGGACTTCCAAGTTGTCAGCATCTAGAGCTCAGACCAAAGCAAGCCACAAGCGGGCTCGTGGCAAAGCGCCGTCTTGGACGCCAACGAGGTTGAGACGCCTGCAAGCGCAGCATATGCATAACGATGTGCCTGTCGTTCGGAAGCCACCCGACACCATGGCGCGAAACCAGCATGGCCATTCGAAGGCGGCCTGGACAGGCGCTGGTTTGGCTCGGGCAGGCGAACACGAGAGCCTGTCGGGGAGTTTGGGTGAGGGCATGTGGCTCAGGGCAACGCAGGAACAAGACGAGTCACGTCTGGAAGCCGTAGAAGCGAAAAGACCGTTGACAAGACTGGCAAGACCCAGCGCCACGTTTCCCCAGAAAAGACTGAGCCGACAAGATGGGCCCGGATTCAGTCCCGGTGCGCTATATTAGCTGCGTCGATCTGGCCGACAAACCTTAACCCGACAGTCGAGACCCTCGTTTGCTACTGGACCAACCCCAATCTGGACGGGCTGAACTGTTACCAGACTGAAGACGAAAACTGTGCCTATGGCACGGTACGGGTATATAGATATCGTCGACATGTCTTCCATTGAGATGGCCACAAGGCATCATCACTCATCACCACCACAGCTACATCCATCAAGATGCGCTTCTCTCTCGTCACTTGCCTGCTCGCTGCCTCTGCCATGAAGACAGTCGCCAGACCACGCGGGCCTACTCCAGAAGCAATTATGGAGGCTCTCGCCAAACGTCAAGCAGTCGCTGCAGACGGCGAGGAGATCGACACCGAAGAACCAGCTGTCCCTGATCTCGAGGACCCCAACGAGAACAACAACCGCATGATTGGTGACCTGAAACAAGGAGCCACAACACCTGTTGGACAATCGATCATGAACATCTTGCTTCGCACAGAGTCAGCTGAAGGCAGTAACTCTCGCTACACACCACCCGGCACATTGGCCTCAGCAAAGTGCAAGGCCGACACATGCTGCGTCTGGTCTTACATCTCTGCAGCAATGTCTGCCAAGTTCACCGGTCCAACCTTACGCTGCAACGATATGGCACGTGCAGCCATCAGACTCGGTTTCCACGATGCCGGCACTTGGTCAAGCAGCCTGGCTGCCAGCGGCAAAGACTTCGGTGGCGCAGACGGTTCTATTATTCTATCAGGAACCGAGATCAACCGCGCCGAAAACAACGGTCTACAAGCCATCGCTAAGCAGATGGCGACATGGCAGAAGCAATACGGTGTGTCCATGGCCGACTTGATCCAATTCGGTGCCAACCATGCCGTTGTCACTTGCCCGTTGGGCCCAAGAATTCGTTCTTTCGTTGGCCGCAAGGACTCGAAGGTGGCAGCACCTGACGGTCTCCTGCCCGACGCCAAAGCCAGCGCAGACTCGCTCATCTCTCTCTTCGAGGACAAGACAATCTCTGGACACGAGCTCGCAGCGCTTCTGGGTGCCCACTCTACCAGTAAGCAATTCTTCTTCGACAATACCAGAGCCGGTGCCCCTCAAGATAGCACACCCGGAGTTTGGGATGTACGATTCTACAACCAGACCCTCGAGGCGACAGGCGTACCAAAGAGAGTGCTCCGCATTCCTAGCGACATCGTCCTCGCTCAACACCCTTCCATGTCCAACGAGTGGGCCAAGTTCCGCTTGCCGAACAACGTCGGCCAGAAGCACTGGAACGAAGACTACGCAACTGCGTACACAAGACTCAGCTTGCTCGGTGTCAACAACATCAACAATCTGACTGAGTGCACCAAGACGCTTCCTAGACCGAGACCCGATTTCCTGGGTGCTCTCACGGCGTTCCTCGATGGATGAGTGTTAGAATCGATTATTTCATGCGGCATGAATTTCTTTTGAGTATTATTTGGATACCCGGCCAACAGTATTGGTCCTCTCTACATAGATATACATATCTAATGACAGTTCATATAAATTACCTTGATCACACTATCCTGTTTCACTGCCCACATAAGCGAGACATGGTGAGCTCTTCGCTAGAAGTCATGTCAAGCAAACACAAATTACAAAATGCACCAAGACAGACGATGATATCGGTCCGCAAGGCATCTTGCACGACATGAGAATGCGGTGGTAACACCGGTTCGAGAGCAGAAACTACAATTCGCACACTTCGCTAGAAAGCAAGACAATTGCTACCCTAACTGCACTTACGATTCGACCATAGCCGATGTACCAATATTGACGCCTGATGTTGGCGTGTCACAATTTACCGAGTGTTACACCATAACGACATGTCAAACGCCGCATCGGGCGCCCACTTTGACAGCCTGACAGCTGAGACATCGCGAGCCGAGACCTCACGTGCGATCTGAGACATGTGCCTTGCATTATTTGTTTCCAGCAACACAACCATCCACAGTTCCAGACCCGCCGTAGCGTTTGACTTTAACGGAGAACCACAGGCTCGTGTTCCCCTCCACGTGCAGATCATAAAAACCCCGCGCCCAGGGAACTGGAACAGCAAGCAAGGCACTATTTCTGGGCAAGCGAAAGTTTAAGCGTGCGTCCGAGCTGTGGCTGTGGCTTAGGCAGTGTGCATATATGTGCATCCTGCAGCCTGCAGGATAACTTTGCTGTGGCGTTCGCTTTCGCAGTTCGACGCTAGTGATTTCTTGCAGGTGCCCATCATGGAGAAGGTCTGGAGCCGATCGTGCCCTAATCAGATGGGAGGAAGTTTATTGATGAGCAACATCAGGATCTTTTAGTTGGCGATGGAAGTAGAATGTGCGGGTTGAATGATCGATTGTTTAAGATGAATTGTTTTGATGAAAGATCTGTCTATTCGACACGCCCCCAACCAACGCCTGATCCTAACGAACGCCTTGTATAATCCTAACCCCAAAACAAAGCAAACGCCATACCAGTGCCCATCGCAATGTATCCCATATTCCCTCTCCCCAGCGCCTTTGCCCCGTGACTTGTGTGAGACTCGTAACATCGTTTTGTCGTGCGATCATGTCTTGCTTAGAATTTACTTCTTGGTAGTAGTCGTCTTCGTGGTCTTGTCGTCAGCCTTCTTGGTCGTCGAGGTCGCCTTCGAGGTGGTTTTCGCGGTGGTTGTCACGCCAGCAGCGGGTGCGCTTGTGGTCGTGGCACTGGCGGCGGCGGCGGTGCTGACGCCGGCAGCTGGTGCACTGGAAGAAGAGGAGCTAGCGCCAGAGACGCTGGCAGAGGTCGCGAGAGTAGTGCCTGAGCCGGCGGCAAGAGTGCTGGAGGCGACTGAGCTGGAGCTGGAGCTAGAGCTGCCAGATCCCGATGATGCTGTCTTCCAGTAGTCCTCGAGGCGAGACTCAACAGCGAGGACGTTGCGGTAGGCATCGAGATCGTTGAAGAACTTCACCTTCTCTTCGATGGCAGCGTCTGTGAAGTCTCCAGCACGTCCTGTGAAGTCGGCGCCAGCGAAGCCCTTTGCGCGGTAGCGCTTCTCCATGGGGTCGATGAAGGTGGTCTTCTCGTCGTAACCAAGGTCGGCCAGGGCGGTGACGTTCATCGCGGCCATCATCTCGTGATCTTCGTGGATCAAGTTGTGGCAGTGGAACTGTAATTGAATTAGCGCTGTTATCGAAGACGCCATCGATATGATCGACAGCAGTTGCCTCTGAGATCGTTCGATCGTAGGTTGGTTTGGCACTTACCATGTAGAGACCATCCCAGGGTGCGTAGCGAGCGATAACGTTAACTTCCTCGTTGGTGTTGAGCCAAACCACATCCTACGAATTTGAAGTCAGTACATGTCTCGACATCATATTGCATATTGGGTTGCATGATGCAGCTCCGTACCTTCAAAGCCTCCTTCTCGTACGGTCGAACGCCTCTGGTACCAGTTCGGCTGACAATCTGGAAATCAATGAGGTGGATGTGAATGGGGTGAGTCTGCGAATGATGTTAGCATGTTGACAAAAAGGAAGATCTCTGGTCTTCATACCCAGCCGCCGGAGCCGTTCTTGAGCGACCACCTCTCAACGGAACCACGCTTAGGCTTAGCCATGACGCGGGCTTCGGGTCCGTCAGCCCACGTGATGCCGTTGATCTTCCATTGGCTGCCTTGGCGTTGGAACTCGAAGGAGTGATCGACGCCTTGCTTGTTAGGAGGGAAGGGAACAGTGCGTAGTGTAGCAGGGAGTGCTTCGTTTTTCTTGTCGCTCTTGACTGTATCTCCTACGACAAATCGCATCACTTTGTCTGTGTGGAGGTATGGGTCGACGTCTGCAACCTTGGCGTTCGATTTGAGAGTGACATTCTGGTTCTTGAAAGCGCTGAAGTCGAAGACGACTTCCCAGCGTTCGGCCATTGAGATATCGAGCTGGGTAGTGTCGACTGGCTTGGTGAGGAGACCTGCATCAGAACCAACAACCTATTGAGCGAAAGGTGCAAGTCAGTAAAGGGTCCCAGACATGATGTTCCTCATTGGAACAATGAACTGCAGTTGCAACGGAAGCGTCAGGTCGTACCTTCATGTTAACCTTCGTCTTAGCGGCAGATTCGAAGTAGAGCTCCCATGATCGAGAAATTGCTGCGTTGAGGAAACGCAGTCTGTACTTGCGGGGTTCGACCTTGAAGTAAGGCCATGGCTGGCCGTTGACGTGCACGATATCTCCAAAGAGGTTCTTATCTTCTCCGTTCGCTTCGGGACTCCAGAGCGTACCGTCGTTGTTGTAACGCTTGGATGTGAGCGCGATGGGAATGTCGTACTCGTCTTGAGGCAAACCTGGTATGGCACGTTCTTGATCGTCCGTCATTATATAGAATCCCTAGGCAGAATAGGTTAGATACACCGTATAAGCCGATACCCGGACATGGGTTGAAGTGAAACATACTGAAAAATGATGTTAGCGCGCTGAGGGCATTAAAAGGGTATATCCTCTAGAATTCTTACCAGCTTGGCCCATATAGGCGTTCTCAGCGGTGTGCTCAATAGCGTGATCGTGATACCATAACGTACGAGCGTTCTGGGCGTTGGGATAGTAGTAGTCCTTGTATTCGCCAACTTCCGTTGTGTCGTCTGCCCATCCATCGAAGGGGGCCCTCGAGTAAGAACCGTGCAGATGGACTGAGTTTGGCTTCTCGCCATGGTTGATGAACCTGACGACAGCCTCTGTGCCCTTCTTCACCTTGAAGGTGGGTCCAGGAGCCACTGAGAGACGGTTAGCTGACTTCTGGTGAATCGGTGAAAGACCAGTCACTCACTTCCATCATAGCCAACCAATTTGGTCTTGCCAAGGTTGGGATAGACCTGCTGCTCGAACGGTTTGATGTCGATCTCGTAGTACTCGATGGCGGGTCCGTTCGGGAACTGGAATGTGTGCTTTGGGGCCTTCACAGGGGCGATTGGCATCGGATATTCGAAGAGCCACTTATACTGCGGGGAGTCCCAATCCTTTGCGGAAGCTAGCTGAGTAGCCACCGCAGAGAGCGCAAAGGCGATTGAACGAATGGTAGGCATGATTGCCTCTGAAGCGAAGGTGATTAGGCGGGAAGGATAGAGAAATTGTGATGAGTTGGAATGAGCAAGTTTGTCTGAGTAGAGAACCCATACGATGTTATATAACAGTCGTGGCGATGCTCTCCAAGCCTCCAGAGCGGCGGAGGTCCCACCTGAGTTGGTCTATGAAGACGAGACCACTGAGAGCCACCATGCAATGCTGAGTGCATGGAGGCGTTGGCAAGCCCGTATCGTTACGAAGTATGGTATCGATACAAGGCATCATACACTGGTAGTGGCGGCCATCTGGACTACGCTCTATTTGCGTGTTGTGAACTCGATCGATTAGATCGGGAGTGCTGCCGTGCATAACCCTAGAACCTGCTGATCCGGAACATCGCGCGCTGCAGCATCGTTCTCGTTGGCAAAAACCGAGCAGACGGAAAGCCAAGAAAGCATGGTAGAATAGGCGAAAGCGTAACAGTCTGGATGGTCATGTTCGTAGGGATGTCTCCGCGATGTCATGCAGCTAGTAGTGGCTGCGCTGATCTGGACAGGGTACAATGGGCTTGGCGGGTGGCTGATTATGCTTGTCTGATCGATAGACCGGAAGGTTGTGAAGTATGGCATCCAGGGCTAACGGCAGAGAGCCGAGGGCTGTCGCTTGTGAGAGTTGTGGAAGCAACCTACACAATTCCCACGTGGACGAGGCTGAAGATGGCGGTCCAGGCGTTGGAAGGCTTTCCCAGGCGTCCCAAAGCGGTTGCTGCTTGATGCAACCAATAGGCGTGCATCGGAATCGACGCCTCAAACGATATCGTTAGACTCGAGCAACAATGGCAGATCCTGTGTGACCTGTCAGACAATGTCAGTCTAAGACATGTCCCTGACAGGCACGCATGGTTTCTGCAGGCATGCGGCGCCCCTGACATCGTGTAACCATGGTCCATTGCTGCAATGCTGCAATACTGTGAAGACCAAGGGCCACACCGCACCCAAGGGTGTAAGCACCCAAGGCCGTGGTCCGGGGAGTCTGGCCTGCAGGAGTGCAGTCCGCTTTGAGACAAGACGGAAACTAGCCATCCTGCTAACTCTTACTCATTGATCACGTAGCTATACCAGGAATCTCAGTGTCACAAGTCGGTCAAGATTTGGACTATTCTGGCATCCCTGCAAAAAGCCTTTCGCCTCAAAGACAACTTAGGCAAAGCGCTACAGTGGTGCATCTCGTACTAACGCACTCGATCACATGTAGGACGGCAGGATACGCAAGGTCGCATGTCCAACGGAGCGAGCATGATGGGATGCCAAGTCGCTTGCGCTATTCGAGGCGTTGATATGTGTGATGGAGTCGTACAAGGATGTGATCATGGTAAGTGTGAAAGCATGGTCCAGGGTGCGAGGCAGAAGCGGAGGCAAAGGCGAAGGCAAAGGCGAGATCGCCGTGACCGACCTCAGCCGCACCACTGGGCCACTTCTGCTCTCTCGTCCCGAGTCGAAGACTCGTTCCCGGCAGATCCCTAAGATCGCGTAACTGAAAATCCTGGAGCCGCTCTCTTAGCAGCGTGTGGGGACGGGAGTGGACACCCGCGGGCATCCCCAGAATCACGTGACCATATATGACTCCGGATCGAAAGTTCGTTTGTGGCGGCGCCTGGACCGAGACCTTCCCAAACCAGCACCAAGGTTCAGATGACTTTGCTATATGCGTCCTTTGGGTCCAGCCACGTTGTGGACAACGCATTGTACCAGCGAAACAATCCAAGCCACATGCCTCCCACGTGCAAGGATATGCAGTTACTTACAAGCTTCATACCGAAGGCGATACCGGTCTCGGACTGCTTGGCCCCAAGGAAACAATATTCTCCATGCAGAGGCTCTCTCCGCATGCTCGGAAGCCAGGGCAAACCAGGCAACTCGGTAAGGCCGTAGTCCCCTTGGCAAGCAGCAGCGGTTGAGTGGTATGTGAAGCAATATGCCATCTAGACTTTCCACTGTCTGTCAGATATCGGTGGATTCCACGTGGTGGCTTCTGCGCGTTGGCGAGTGTGGTGAACTCTGATGCGTCTCTGGCTTTGGAACGGTAAGCGACACGAGTGACCCAGGCCTGAGTCGACAGCGGAGAACCGTAATACCGAACCAAGTCTAGCATTCTGGTATGGCCATCATGGAACACAGCAGCGTGGCCATGGACTTATCCAGATCTGCTCAGCCTCGTTGGAAGAACATATATCAATGTACTTCGCCGTCGTCTTAACTTGCCTTTGAACTTCCATCCACAAACGCCATCACACTACTCCACCAAACCTTCAGAGTAGTCTTTTGCAATGATCAAACAGCTTCTTCCTCTTTTGGCAGTCCTGCCTGGCTTGCTGCATGCGCAAGTCATCCCGTTCACTTTGGATGGCGCGCTCGATTCGGTGTCCGCAGACACTGATGAGTACAACACTGCTGGCAAGATCTCAGTCAACGGTGTCAACATTGTTGTGCCAAAGAACTTGCAATTTCAGTTCCCCGCCGCCTGGGTCGGTGTAAAGGAGATGGCTGCTGGCAAGTTCCTTGGTAACGAGGTTACTGTAAGTATACCCGGACCTATCAAGGCAATACCATGCTGATCTCTGTAGGTTTACGGTAACTACGTCAATGGCCAGGCAGTCGCCGGCATCGTACAGATAGCTCAGTTTGCACTGGAAGCCAACAGCGGCAAGATCAAGAGCCTGGATTTTGACGGCAAAATCACGCTCGAAGGCGGCCAGGTCATTCGAATCAACGACCCAAACGCCGTTTTCTCAGCGGGCTACAAGGCCCACCCGGAATTTACTGCGGATGATGTCAATCCCAGTATTACAGGTAAGTCCACCATGTGGCTTTGTGGCTTTTCTGGTCCGTACTGACTATGCCATTAGCATTCAGTGGCTTCCCGATGTGTGTCCCACGTTCCGACAATGATCCGAAGTGCCCGTCTTCAAACCGTCCAGCTGGGCAGACGTCTTTCAACGCTCCGGACCCTTTGACGATGGCACCTTTCAAGGTTGGCGATTACCTCGAGATTGAGGGTCACAAGGTTGACAACGAGATCATTGCCTACGGTATCACTTGTCCCAGCGTTCAGATCTTGACGCCCAACGGACCTACTTACATCCGTGTTGAAGAAGGTGAGTGTATCCAGGTTTTGTGCAAAGCTCCTCAGTAAAGACACACACTGATCACTCTCTCTTAGCTCTCATTGGTGTCATCGACAGACAAAGCACCAACGTCGTTGAGTTTGCCGATTCCCGCATGATCGGATACACCTCCACCCCAGGCGGCAGTGTTCTTCTAACACGCTCTGAGATTGATCCTTGCACGGGTAAAGTCGTTGACCAAGACATCGGTACGGCTACACCGCAGGGCGCTCGTCTCAAGTGGGAATGGAGATCTGAGTCCACGTCTCTGATCAAGTACGCGCGTGAATACAAGGCCACCTCGTCCAACGGTGTCAAGGAGACCAACGGTGGTCAAATCCTGGCCGGACAATATGTCGCCCCGGTTGCAGAGTGGATCTTCCCCGAGATCACTGCACCTGGCACTCAGCCTGCTAAGCTCGACTTCACGCAAATGACATGGCTGACCAATGGTCTCGGTCCTGACGCCAACGGCAAGGTTTGGGGCCCAATCACCCCGTGGCCGGATACCAGCTCTCCCGCTGCACCCAAGGCTTGCGAGGCAACTACCCCGACCACATCATCGACCCCTGCGAGCAGTGACGCTTCTACACCAACGAGCGCTCCTCCCGCTGGTGGTACAGCCGATCCCACCATCCCTACACCCACTGCAAATGCTGGCTTGGACTTGACAATTAGGCCCAGTGCTACCGCCTCTCTGGTCGGCAAAGCCGACAACGCAGCATCTTTCCCCACCGACGACCTTACTTACAGTTGGGCCCAGGTCGCAGGCCCAACTGTCACCTTGACAGATGCGAAGACAGCGACGGCCAAGTTCGTCGTTCCCAGCGCAGCCTCATCAGTCAGCTACTCTTTCGAGTTGACTGTGTCGTCCAAGTCCAAGGGAACGCAGTCGAAAGACACTGTTGTGGTCGGAAACGGCATTGACACAGTGACCGTCAGCGCTTACACCTGGACCAACACTCAAGGTGGTACCATCTCGGTCACCGCTCAGAGTTCCAACACCACTGCCAAGCTCACCCTCCAGTTAATGAATCCGAACGCTGGAGGCGTCCTCACCATGACTGCTGTGAGCGGCAGTCCTGGAAAATTCACATACAGTGCTCGCAGCACCAAACAACCCTCCCAGGGCGTCAGAGTCACCAGCAGTATCGGTGGCATTGGCAACAGGACCACAATCTCTCAGAAGCTTAAGCGCTGGCACGCACGCTTCTTCGGCACGGCTTGAGTCAGGATCTCCTCACCAGCTGGTCTGGTGTTTTGAGATGATTTGAAATGCATACCCTTTCTCCAGCTGGTCTGGTATCAAGGATGAACACGCTCAACGCATTTCCTTTTCTTCCCTTCTCCAGCTGGTCTGGTGACAAGGATGATCACGCTCAACGCATTTTTACTTTTTAAGTTCTCCAGCTGGTCTGGTGCAAAGGATGAACACGCTTCACGCATCTTCCTATTTATAGGGGTTCTTGGTTACCGGGCAGTACTAACTACTATGACACGACGTCACGAGCGAGGAGTTCTATAGAAGAATGGCTTGATGGATATTCCTAGTCACAATATACAATAAATACAACAGCATTCACATTATCTCAGTAAGCAATCAGCGACCCCTCCTCACGTGGACATGAATGAAAAACTACACGGCAATGATGGCACGACAACCACTTAGTCGTCCGGAAGTTTGTTTCTTTGAACGCCTCAAGCACCATCTCCAGATCTAACTTTTTTCACGCAGTGGTACCACGGGCTGTAGGCACATCGAAGAGTGTACTAACCATTGAGACTAGAGTTACTCTTTGCAACTCACAATGGTCTCAGGAGCTAGTTTGTTACCTTTACGAATCAGACGAATGAAACGAACTTGCTACTATGGACATCCACATCCATTTGCCCAGGAAACAAACTTATGCTGAAAGATTGTGCGGTGAATGACCGGTCTACCCGTCCGTCATTCGAGTATCAAATTGATTAATGGCCGGTGGGTGGAGACCCCGGTCCGCATAGCTCTACTAAGCGCCCCCCTAAGCCGGAGTCCTTCAATCCTTTCATCGCTTGTCTGACAAGCCTCACGATTTCCCCACCTTTTCGATTGTTATACCATCGCCAAGACACGTTAGATCACTGACCGCTTTGACGGCCCGTAAGGACGTCAACGTCCGTTCTTAAAACATACATTGACGTGGTGGTAGACCAAAGACTAAGGGATACCTTTCCGCTTCACGCCCATCTGCTCTGACGAGCGAATAAGCTCGCTTGACAAGAATGACGACGCGGCGCGACAGTTGTGTGACACGAAGATATATGCAGGACTGAACGAGATCCGGCTGTAAGGTGAAACATGACAGGCATCAGCTCAAGTCGGCAAGGGGCCACTATATCTGAGAGCCGCCACTTAACACGTGTGATAGATGGCGGTGGCGGTGGGATGCATCTCGCCCAATGGGCGGGGTCACACGAACAGCGTCTGCCATGAGAGCCTTTGCGCGTCTTTGCGCAAATTAAGGAAAGATAAAAGCCAGCACGAAAGGGACATTGCTACAGCGAGAACTTACTTTGTTCGCTCAAGCTCAAGCTGACTCGGCCTGACGGTACTGGATCCCCTACTGCATACCGTGGCCACAGATGGTGGTCATCCAGATTAATGACAACACACAAGATCACGCCTTGTACCGATTCCCATGCTACAGCGACTCGGCATCGTCCCTTGGCCTCTGAACCCAAGTGAGACAAGTGGCTGAAGAATGGCGCGGCACATTACAGATTACCGACGGACGCCTACGGGGTAGACTTGCAAAATCTGGTGTCTACTAGGCGCCCGTGTGACTCTGAGATAGATTGGCCTTCTTCTTCCGTGCCAGAGATGGCTCGGAGACTGACCATCAGCCTGGGGTATGCTTGGCGGGGATGTTTGTGGTGGCATATGCCCTCCAGAAGATGGCATATATAAGGCGTTAACGACATGCTCATGGAGATATCGTCTCTCTTCATCACAACAGCCTTCTTGGGATCGGACTACATTCGCTCGAAACAAAACTTTGGTGCAAAGCATCATCCAATCGCTCAACGATCATCATGCACTACTCTTCATTCGCGCAGGACGCGATCATCGCCGCTGTTGCGGCTTTGGCTCTTGCTCCTACTGTTGCCGCCCACGGCCACGTCAAGGAGATCTCGGTCAACGGCAAGACCTACCCTGGCGCTGTTCCTGTGTGTCATACCGATCATTTCCACCAAAACCTGCACACACTGACGTATCGTTGCAGAACTGGTTCTACCTCCCCGCCAACCAGGTTCCAGCTACTGCCGGCTGGCTCGCCTTGAACCAAGACAACGGTATTACTCGGTCAATGCCTGTTCTATAGCGCTTAGCTAATGACTCCTCAGGCTTCGTCGAGCCTGCTAGCTTCGGTACATCGGATATCGCGTGCCACAAAAGTGGCAAATCGACATCAAACTCGATTCCCGTCAAGGCTGGTGACACTTTGAAGCTGCAGTGGGACACCTGGCCCGACAGTCACCACGGTCCTGTCATCGACTACCTTGCAAAGGTTGGCAGCCACAGTGCTTCGAACGCGCCTGGATCTCTCAGCTTCTTCAAGATCGCTGAGACCGGCCTCATCAGCGGCGCCAGCCCACCCGGCACTTGGGCCTCTGACACCCTTATCAGTGAGTGGCAACCACGTCGTGTTTGATTGAATCTATGCTCACATTTATGCAGAGAACGGCTTCTCCTGGAACGTGAAGGTCCCGAGCTCTCTGGCTCCCGGCTCCTACGTCCTTCGCCACGAGATCATTGGTCTCCACTCTGCTGGCAACACTAACGGTGCTCAGAACTACCCTCAGGTAAGCACAATATCCGATTACCAAACAGGGTCATAGCTAACGACCTCAGTGCATCAACCTCCAGGTTACCGGCTCCGGCTCTACCGTCCCATCGGGTGTGCCTGCCACCTCTTTCTACAAGAGCAACGACGTGAGTATCTCCGCTATCTGAGACGCCTTTGACTTCGATACTGACTTCGTGTGATAGCCCGGCATTCTCATCAGCATCTACTCTACCCTCAGCAGCTACAAGATCCCCGGTCCGTCTCTTTCCAGCATCAAGAAGATGGCCCGTCACGTCCGTGACTTCGCCGTTGAGGCATAAATGCTACGACCAGTTCGAGGAGGATATTAGTAAGAGAACAAGAGTCCGTTTGTTGCTTTGGGGCCAGGTTGCCGAATTATTCGCTTCAACTCGATATTTCTTAGAAGGTAGTACACGGTAACAAGAACTCGATCCCTGCGCATCATTTGTCTTCAATCTCCCCCTCAGTTTTATGTGCGCTTTATCGCATAGCCGTCACTCGTGGCATGCTGCAATCTGCCGTTTGCCTTGCGAGCGATTCGAGACTTGTGCTCCCCGAATTTGGCGCAGCAGACGGATAGCCGCATATTTGTACATCACTTGTGATTTGTTACAACCTCGGCCGCACACTTCAGCCTATCAAGCCACTACAGACATTGGTGTCAGGTAAGTCAAAACTTCATGCTGGCACTGGCACGACCAGTAACTCGACAACTCGTTACTGACGCACACAGAACTCGGTACTGGTCCTCTCACAATGTCACTTCGACAGGCTGACGTTGCGGTCGCGCATCGCTCCTTCCGCGACTTTCACTTGACTCCAAGCGCGCTCCCTCGGCGTCTCATGACCTCGCCAACTTTTGTCGCAACTGTTTTTTACACCCAAACACAAACAACTTCTTGTGCTTCAACAACAACTCTCTCAAGATGTCTTCCGCCGACTCACGGCCGCACCGGGCTCAGCAGGACGATCCGTCCACCATGGAGATGCGAAACATGTATGGTCCACGACTAGAGCCGGGAATGTCGCATATGCTGATGGATGGAACTACTAGCAGCGACAGACTGCTCACTGAGTCCGGTCAAGCAGATAACCCCGCCAGCAGCATGACACCATGGCAAATGGCCTCCACAATCATCGCTCTGGTCCTCAGCATCTTCCTCTGCTCACTCGACTTGACCATCATCGCCACTGCGATCCCTCAGATCACGAAAGAGCTGCACAGTCTCGAAGATGTTGGCTGGTACGGCTCGGCATTCCTCCTCACTGTTGCGACCACACAGTCATTCTGGGGCAAGCTTTACAAATACTTCGACCTCAAGACTGTTTTCCTGGCAAGCATCGTCATCTTTGAAGCAGGCAGCCTTGTCTGTGGGCTGGCGCGCAACAGCGATACCTTAATTGTCGGTCGAGCCATTACGGGAATCGGTGCGGCGGGCGTGATTAGCGGATGCTTCTGTATCATCGCTTGCTCCGTCGCAGCACACAAGCGCCCGCTTTACACTGGCGTGCTCGGCGCGACATATGGTATCGCAAGCGTGATCGGCCCTCTTCTTGGTGGCGTATTCACGGATAAGTTATCATGGCGCTGGTGGTAAGTGGTCGTATCCCGTGCTACTATCGGCGCAGATGGGATCCACATTCTTCACTCGGGTTTTGCAGTGCGACAGTCGACTAACATTTCTGTAGCTTCTACATCAACTTGCCTATCGGAGGATTTGCGGCTATTATCATCTTCTTCACATTCTCTACACCCGAAGCTCAAAAGAACAGCCCTGACAAGGACATCTCGTCAAAAGAAAGGTTCCTCCAGATGGACTTCCCCGGCCTGATCCTCATCATCGGGTCTGTACAATGTTTGTTACTAGCGGTCTACTGGGGTGGCATCTTGAAGCCATGGAACGACAACGATGTCATCGGAACATTACTTGGATTCGGGCTTCTCCTGGTGGCTTTTGTAGCCGTTGAGTACAAGCAAGGGCAGTACGCGATGCTGGTTCACAAGCTTCTCAAGAAGCGGGAAGTATTGGTCGGCGCTATCTTCTCGTTCTTCATCAGTGGCGCTCTATTCACGCTCATTTACTTCTTACCAATCTACTTCCAAGCCATCCGCGGTGCCTCCGCCGTGGGAAGCGGCATCCGACACCTCGCGCTTGTGATACCGATCTGTGGGTATACATCCAACATGAGGACATTGTGGAGTCAATCGACTGATTGGGATTTGTAGCAATCTGCACGATCATGGTAGGCGGACTTGTCACGCTCTTCGGCCTTTTCGCCTCGTTCATGATCTTCGGATCCTGCCTTTCAGCCATCGGATGTGGCCTCATCTACACGTTCACCGCACAATCGCCTGCTTCCATTTGGCTTGGCTATCAGATTCTCACTGGCATCGCTTTCGGCCTATCGTTCCAGACGCCGATCATGGCAGCTCAAGCTCTTGCTGCGTACGAGGACGTCGCCACGACTACTGCGATCCTCTATTGTATGTTACACCGTGGTCGACACCGCTTGTCCGCAAAGTCACTTGTGCTAACTCTTCCTAGTCTTCCAGCTTCTCGGAGCCGCCATCTTCGTATCCTCCGGAGAGTCCATCTTCTCAAACGTGCTGATCTCGAATCTGCACAAGATCCTTCCGGCTGTCGATCCCCTACAGGTCATCGCCGCAGGTGCGACTGGGTTACGTGAGGTCTTCCCAGCCGAAGTGCTAAGCGGCATCATGACATGCTACATGGACGGTCTAAGTGCAACGTTCCTGATGGCGGCGATTCTTGCTTCTTGTGCAGCAGTGATCAGTTTCTTCGCACCTTGGGTGAGTATCAAGGGAAAGACCGGAATGGCGGTCGCATGATCAAGACGTTGCAGAGTGCAGGGAGATGCTGGGAAAGGCCAGCACGGTTGAATCATCATCAGGCAAACGGCCTGAGTTTTCCAGATAGACGTTTAACGCAGAGCAAATTGTGAGGTAACATCAAAACATTGCATTATCATGCTTCTAGAGCACTCTATCGTTTTTTTCGCGGTGTGTGCGAGTCCTTTCCATATCTATATCCATTCATGGTTCGTGGTTCATGAGTCGTTTCCTCCAATTAGCAGTGGCAGCGATGCCAGTCGTATTACTCGATCTATCATAGGCCAGTAATGATCGCCTTAGATGCAGTGAAGCTCGCCGCCGGCGTGGGTGTGGCAGTGCTGTCACAGGAGTATGTCAGTAAAAGGCCTAATCGATGAGTGTCGATGAGCATTGAGTATAACTTACAGACTGTGCAGATTCAGTAGCTGACTCAGTGGTAGACTCCGCGGCATCAGTGGTACTGGTGGGTGCGGTGACAGCGGCGGCTTCGGCACTGCTGGTGGAAGATGAGGCCGCGCTAGAAGTTGCAGAGGAGCTGGCACTCGATGACGATGCAGCAGCAGCCTCAGTCTCCTCTTCCTCTACGGGTTTGCCGGTGCAGCCTTGTCCAGGGACAGAAATATCGTAGGCATACACGTCGAGGGCGAAATATTGGAGAGTGTGTGCGTTGCGGACCGCCAGCTCAGGCTCGGACTTGGCGAGCTCCTCGCATTCTTGATAGCTATCGGCATAGTGGAAAACGGTCTTCTCGCCGATCTTGTCAGTGTGGAATAGGCGGTGGATCAAGTCAGAGGCGAAGAAGGAAGCCAACTTTCCACCAGCGACCGTGTAACCGTAGCCGCAGAGAGCATTGAGATTCCAGCGAGAAGTGTACGAAAGCTCGCAGATGACAGTCTCGTCAGAGGCGTTGCTTCCACGCCAGTGGCCGGCCCACTCTGGAATATATGTTAGCAAGAAGTGGTGGGTCGATCTGTACATCTGGAATTGATTCACTCACCGTCCTGTGTAGCACAGTTCTTGTCGATATCATCGCAGCGGAAAAGAACGCCAGACTTGTCGCCGTTGACGAGTCTGTCATACCACCCAGCAGGCTCAGCAGTAGGAGCATTGCCGAAGTATTTTCTGTAGTAAGAAGAGCTGTTGCCGTGCCGGAGGATATGATCTTTCGCGTGGGCGGCAAGAATCTCGGTCTCGGTAACAGCCTGACGAAGGATTGCAGTCTCTGTGGCGTTGCAAGACTGGTGAATCTCGTACTGGGTCACAGCTCCCCTTGCCCAATCGTAAGTGCTGGGAGACTGAGCGAATGAGCTGCCGTTATCGTCGAAAGAGTTCTGCGAGTATCTGGCGGATGGGTAGCCTTGAGGAGCTGCGATAGCTGATGGCAATACTGCCACGGCGAGTGCTTTGAGAGCGAAAGAGTACATCTTGTTTGGAAGATGGGGGCTTGGATTGGGAGGAATGCGAGTTGAGTTGTGTCGATCAAATTCTGCGAAATGCTTCGGAGCTTATATACTCCATTGCGAGCATACTCACGGTCAACAATCCACCAATTCTTCATATCCCTCAAGGTCTCGCCATGGCTCTACGAAGGTGGCGCATATCGAAGCGATGCTGCCAAGTCGTAAAGTACTTGGCGAAGGAGCCATCCATCAAGGTAGAAGTGAAGTCTCTACCTCAACCTGCCTCTCTGGGCTGCAAGGTTGCAGTAGCTGAGTATGATCCGGCTGCAATGTTGACGATCGGCATGGTACTGGAGCACATGTTGCCAATGCTTCTAGAATGTCACCGTGACTTTGCTTTTTGCCGTGATCCAACCTCTGGCAGTGTGGATACCGGACACATGGTGCCTGCAGCCAACGCCTTTGCAAGCGACACTACTGGTATGGTCAGAGTGACCGTTGCCGTTACCTGTTTTTGCATTGGCCGGTGAGTGGAGCATCTCAACCGACGGGGCACTGGGACCCCGCTCTTCATCAATGACCCGAACTGAGTATTCATCCATGCGAGAAAATGTGTTGTCTTACACTTAGAGCGCAGTGATTGTTCTCGTTGATATCCAGGTCCGGCTGCACGCTCTCGTCGTGGAAAGCGAGCACGTGTATGCCCGGGATATGACATCGTCCGGTAGTCTACACGCCACAGCATTCGTTACCGATAACATTCGATCGCTTGTCGAGTTGCCATGCGTTGATGATCCGGACCCTGCGTTCAAGGTGCGGACAGATGCGATGCTGCATGGTGCGCTAGTCAGAAGACGTTGTCTCGGTTCTACAGCCTGCCATCAAGGTGTTTGCTTGGCACACTGGATGCCAACCTCGCTAAACGTCCATTCAACGCTCTTAACGTGCTTTTCAAGACGCCGTCGTTCTTGTTCTCCCTTGGCAATACATCAAATAACTTCGAAAACACCTTGATGGATGGATTATGGCCGGCATCACACCCTCTTCCAGAGCATACGCACAAGATGCTCCATCGCTCAAGCATCAGCCAAGCTCTTGGTATGGCCGACCGTGTTGTAGAGCGTAGGAACTCGGCATGCAGACCTTGATGTGGAGAGTAAGCGTATATACGGTGAAGATGTTCGTCTTGGGGACGCCTCTGCCTTCCGCACCGCTGTCAAACTTCTCCCTGATCTTCCTGTGCCGGCGTCAGACCTGACTGCACCTTAACAATCTTGCACAATGGTCTTTTTGCGTGTGCTTGGTCTTACAGCCTTTGCTGCTTTCGTAGCGTCGCAAGATGTGGCCACAAGCCAGGAGCACAGTGCTGCTACCAAGCGCCAGGCCAGCTTCTTTGAAGTGACGAGCTGTCACGCCCACGGCGAGGATACCTTCTGCATCTATGATGGCGACGAGTGGGAGGTCACAAGCGGTCTCGACTCTGGCAGCGCACGTGAAAGCTATGAGGGCTGCCACAGCCACTCAGGAACCGAGATGTGAGTTCTGCTGTGGGAAAATTTACCAAGACCGATGTAACTAACAGTTGCAAGACACTGTGTGGATGCAGACCAGACCTACGATGTTTCTCTATTGCTGGAAGGCGCCGATGAAACAGCGCATGCGAGTGAAGAAGATCACGACCATGACCATGCAACCGCGACGACCACTGGAACGACCACATCTGAAACTGCTGCTGCTGCCGCGAGTGAAATTACCGAAGTGACATCTTGTCACGCGCATGCAGACGCGCTCTACTGCATGGCAGGCAGTGAGGAGTGGGAGGTCACTACTGATGTCGATGCTGCGAATCCTCCAGATGCTATCAGTGGCTGCCATGCGCATGGAGAGAATGAATTGTATGCTTCATGAATTGCAAGTGGTGCAGTACTACATGCTAACTCAGACAGGCACTGTACCGAAGGCGATCTCGAAGTCAGTCTCTTACGCGCCGGCGCCACCGCTGAGGGCCACAGCGAGTCCTCCTCTGAGTCCTCGTCTGCGTCTTCGGCTGCCGGTGGTCATGGTGAAGCCGTTGACTGTCATTCGCACGCAGGTGTCGAGTAAGTCATGCAGTATTGTTGTTCTGGATATCGCTAACATCGGCCAGGCACTGCGTTGATGCACAAGGACGAACAGTCGACATGGGTTGCGCTGCGCCCAACCACGACTACAATGTACCGCTGAGAATCGGTCTTCTATTCGTCATCTTGGTCACCAGCGCCATTGGTGTTTTTGCGCCTATCTTGACGTCCAGATTCACCTCTGTCAGCATGGATGGCACTCTCATTGTCGCTATGCGCCAGTTCGGCACTGGTGTCGTCATCTCCACAGCCATTGTGCATGTGAGTGTATTCCACATCCAAGTAATTGCTTTCCACTAATTCGCGCAGCTCTTCACGCACTCCGAGCTGTTCTTCTCAAACAAATGCATTGAGGGCATCCAGTACGAAGCTACAGCAGGCGCTATCTTGATCGCAGGTCTATTCGTTACATTTATCATCGAATATATCGCTCACAGATGGATTGACCGCAAGCGTCACATGTTTGAGAGATCATCTGCTACCCCGGTCGTCAGCGCCGAAGAAGCGAACCACCAGAAGGAAGCTTCCGAAGGAACGCTGTCTGAATCCAGCTCGGCAGAAGCACACTACACACCAAAGTCGCTCGCGCTCAATACCGCTGTCATGGAAGCTGGCATCATCTTCCACTCCATCCTCATCGGCTTGACTTTAGTAGTCGCCGCCGACTCAGGATTTATCACACTGTTCATCGTCATCGTCTTCCACCAAATCTTCGAAGGATTTGCCCTGGGTTCGAGGATTGCCATGATTCCCAGCAGCTTCCTACGCAAATCTGTCCTCGCGGCTGCATTTGCTGTCACAACTCCGATTGGTATGGCAATTGGCATTGGCGTTCTTTCGTCATTCAACGGTAACGACCCTTCGACGCTCATCGCCATCGGAACGCTCAACGCGTTCAGCGCTGGTATCCTTTTGTGGGTTGGTTTGGCCGAGATGTGGTTTGTGGAATGGTTCCATGGACCCCTCGCACACGCTGGCCCTCTCAAGGCTGGCATCTGCTTCATGAGCCTTGTGGCTGGTCTGGTATTGATGAGCTTCCTGGGCAAATGGGCCTAAGCTTACGACTCATGCACAAACTCCACGAAAGATAGAATACGACACTCATATAGACATAGACAACACTGTTAATGATACTAGTCTCGCTGACGAAACTAAATATTCTTACGCTGATTTATCATTCTAGATCTTGACGCAGCCGCTACGTGAATAGAAGAACAGGCAAATCCCTCGTGCGCCACACACAGTTCGAGCTTTGAGTCTGGACGAAAAAACCAAAGTTGCCTCGGGTGATCAATCACAGACAATGGCTTTCATGTCGCGTCGCACAGCAGGAGGCCCGAAGTTTCCGTTTTCGCACGTTCTGCATGCCTCAGACGCGGCGCCATGCATTCCAGAGACCCGATGCGCCACGGCTTCGGACAACCCGACGTTCATCTACTCATACCGCCGTCCGTAACGACCGCACAAAATAAAGGCAGCATGCGGCGAACTGTGCAATGAAGGCCATCAGGACAACATGCTTGTCATCGTGCGCACTAAGTGACTTGGTCTCTTCTGTTGTTCAGTGGTATGGTCGGCAATAGGATGTGAGCTCTCTGGCATGCAAAGTGGCGGTCGCATTCAGAATGTCTTTGATCCTTTGTTCTCTCGACGCCTTCCATATGCGGCTTGAAGCAGAATATCACGGTACCCAGCGGCAATGACCTCGATCATCGTTTTTCCTCGCATTTATGTCTATTTTCCTATTACAGGTGCTAACCATAGCTCTTCCGCACACCGAGTATGCCTTTCATCGGAAACCGACTATCGTCCGAGGTCGCGGCGGCGACGTCGTCCTCGCCTGACGTCTCCTCCATCATAGAAGAATTGGGCAACAACCAGCTCAGCAAGACCGCAAGACGCTTCAGCAAATCGACCGCCACACCCTTCAGAGGGACCTCGAGATCACAGGCATACAGGAAAGAGGTGGCTATTGGAGAGTGTCCACAGGGTCAGAACTACTATGCCTGTAATTCGAATGGCTTCCGGGGATGCTGCTCGAAGAATGCATGTGATCCAAATGTTGTCTGCCCAGAAGGCAACGCCTCTGCAGTCACGGCTTCGAAGGACACATCATCGCAACCTACGCTGAACTCTTCAAGCGATCATGTCACCAATCTTTTGACCAGCTCCGCCAATGCGACTACCGCCACAGCAGACAGTCACATCCAGAGCCAGAGCCAGAGCCAGAGCGAGACTCGTCAAGTCAAGTCCGTCGTCACTTCTGCTTCTGGGAAGCCTGCAGAGGCTGCTCTGAGCGCCACTGCGATCCGCGCCACAGAAGATGTAGCATCGGCACCTTCATGCCCCAGGGGCAACAATACGACATACAGCGACAACAACAACATTGCATACGCCATTCGTTGCAACGCCGACAACTCAGCCCCGTCGTACAACAACGTTGAGGTTTCTATCGGAGGCTATGCGCAATGCTTCTCGACCTGCTCTACCTCCGCCGACTGCGCTGGGTTCACGTATGTCGGTCTTGATGGGGGCACCTGCTATCTGAAAGCAACGATGCCAAACGACACCTACGTAGCAAAGTCCGGCAACAACTACGTATCCTGCGCAAAGATCAACCCCAACGCATCCGCACCACGACCAAGCGTAACACCCGCACCGGACGCATCATCGAAACAACCGAACAAAGGCGCCATAGCCGGAGGCGTGGTCGGCGGCATCGCAGTCTTCGGTCTAATAATCTTCCTGATCGCCTTCCTCGCTCGACGCCGCAGGAAAGACCTCGAGAGCAAACGCGCGACACTCACGCACGTCTTCGGCGGAGCCATAGAACCAGGACGGCGCGGCGACGACGACCAGTCGCTGCCTTTGCACCATCACCATACAGGAGGCGACACTGGTACGGGTACCTTCGCGCCATTTGGAGGTACGTATAGCCCCCAGTACTCCAGTGTACCGATGTCGCAGCAGCCGCAACAGTATCAACATACACATACACGGCAGCGCTCGACATATCGCCCACATGACGAAGGGAACTGGCTCTGACAAAATTGGCCTTTCAGGATACCGAACGGACCACGGCAGTATTGCCAGAGACTACGCGAGCCACTCGAACACAACCAGTCCGGCAAGTAACAAAGACGGCAGTTTCGTTGCGATGGCCCCTCCTAAACCTCCTTACCCTGATACTCCCAAAACGCCTTACTACCCGTCGAGCGACACGAAGTCCCCTCCGGAGACGCCATACTTCCTGCCCGCGACGACCTACCAACCCCCGTCTCACTCGAACCAAGAGCCGATCCCCATGCTAGACAGCACGCCTGTCCCTTATAACAAGCCTCGATCGCCACGATTCCACGAGCACATCTCTGAATTAGCAGATACGTCTTCACCAGCACCGATCCCTACGCGAGACGCCAGTACAACACAACGGAGTGACAGGTCGTACTTCCATGGAGATGACGCCCCTTCAGGCAATCCTCGAACTGAAGCAATCCTACCAAGCCACGACGGCAGATTGGAGGAAGCGCGCAGACGACAGCACGAACTACATTTGATGTCCTGGAACAATTACGATGATAGTCGAGCTGCTGAGCTTCAAGGTGGGAGTATTGAGGCAACTATCGGACGAAGTGGGACTCAGCAAAGTGGTAGCAGTGAGGGCAAGAAGCAAGGTGAAGTGAGTCCTGATGACAGCGATTCACCTCTGGATCGAAAGTTTATCGTCAGTCCGATGGGTACTCTGGATAGAGGTACAAGACAGTGATAGGTCCAATTTTTATTGTATGATTTTTGGCAGTGGCAGCTAGAAAATCGTACGAAGCTATGTACGAATGCTCGTATTGATGGCTTGTTCGAACAATCCACTTTGATATCTCCTCGTTTCCGGAATTGAAAAATCTTCTGTGCAAGTACCGTCTCCATCTTGCACTCTAAACATCGCCCCATGATGGACTAGGAAGCCGTAGTCCATAGTCCACTGCACTCCCTGGCCGCTTCTGAAGTTCCAAGCAACAGTTGGCAGTCGTGTGAGCATTGCTCGTACGTCCATCGGCGTAGTGCAGAGCCATTTCTACACCTTGCAACTCTTGATTATCACGCAGAAGATCACCATTTTCCTGGCGGGTCGCCGTTGTCAGCTTTGAAGCCGCCCCCTCCAGTGGTGCCTTCACCTGCGAAACCCCATCCACCCATACCGGTAGCTTTGCCGCCCTTATCGCCCTTTTCTGACACAGGTTTGAATCCTTGATCTTGACCAGCCGCCGGTTGAGCTGCCTGGGCAAACCAATCACTGATACTCTTTGCAGCGCGTGATGGAACTGCTTTCTCCGGCGCTGGAGCTGGCGCTGTATCGTCACCCTGTTTCGAACCGCCAGCATCGCCGCCAACCGGCGCCTTCGCTTGAGCCTTCAACAACTCCTCTACCAGCTTTTCCCTGGGCAGGTTCATGAGAACGCCCCGACCCACTTCTTCAGCAATCGATGCCAAGTCTCTCTTCACGTCGTAGCGGAACATGTGTTCCAGCTCTTCGGCGCTGCGGTAGTTGAAGACGAAGACTGCGTATGGATCTTCGACCGTGTCCAGATACTTCGGATGGTAGACCTTGTGGGAGTAATCCGCGCCTCTGTTTGCGCGTACACCATGGGAGCGGTTACCCACTCGATCGGCGGGCAAGTGCGGAGTGGGAGCAGGACCGTAGCTGTAAGGCTCACGCGGCTGACGGGGCAGAGGTTTTGGCGCCGGAGTCTGCCCGTTACCACGCCATGTCTGGAAGTATGGCTGGACGTAGGCGTGAGGGTTGGTAGACCTCGAAGAGCCGCTGAGGTATGATGACGGTGCTCGTTGCGAGGTTCGATCGAGAGGAGCGTCGCCACCTGTGTTAGGAGCCACTTGCTGAGGAGCGTTCTGTTGGCCTGTGTTAGGGGCAACGTCTTGAGTCACGTTCTGCTGAGCAGTACCCGTGTTCTGAGTGCTTACCTGGTTGTTGTTGTTATTCTGAAAAATGTCGCCGCCCTGAACATTCTGTCCGCCGTTGCTATCATCCCATCCGCCGCCGGCCTGACCGCTTTGCTCGCCGGCGCCCCAGCCTCCGCTGTTGCCTTGGTTCGACGAGCTTGACTTCTGCGAAGATCTCGAACTAGACGAAAAGCTCGAACTGCCAGAGGAACTTGAACTGTCCGAAGAACTCGTACTATTCGAGCGAACCGAGCTCTTTGAATGCTTGTCACCAATGCTTTTGCCCTTCACACTACCTTTTTGGCTCCATCCACCGCCGCCTGAGAAGAAGGTAATGGTGGATGATGAGCTTCTACTGTCTCCGTCCTTCTTGTGCTTCTTCTTGTCCCCTTTCTTGTGCTTCTTGTCGTCGCGTTTGTCCTTCTTGTCGTGTTTGTGCTTCTTGCTGCCATGCTTGTGTTTTTTGCCGTGCTTGTGTTCGTCGTCGGATTTGTGGCTATCGTCCGACTTGTGACTGTGGTGGGACTGGGCCCTGTCTTCAGATTCGTTTCTGTCTTTGGATCGGTGCTTGCCTTCGCGCTTGTGCTTATCGCCATGCTTGTGCTTCCGATCGGACTTGTGCTTGTCGTCTTGCTCGTCCTTGTCATCTTTCCTGTGGTTCTTGTCGTGCTTATGCTTCTTGTCGCGCTTGTGCTTGCGACCACGCTTGTGCTCATCGTCATGCTTGCTTTGCCTGTCGCTGTGTTTTACCTTGTCGCCATGGTTCAATGCCGCCTCAGCGAGGGCATTTATCAAAGCTTGGTCCACAGCAGCATCGCTCCTTGCGCGACTCACCTCACGGCGTATGAAATCAGAAGCAGCCCGTTTCTGAGATGCCTCACGCCTCGCGAATCTTCTCTCACGATCCCGCGGCTCCTCCAAGATGAGGATTCGATCGCCGTTTGGATAACAGCCACGAGCAAGACAGTCCCTCAGGTTCCTCTTCAGTCTCTGCCAGTCTTCGTAGATAAGCTCTGTGATCGGAGTCTTTCGCAGTTCAGGCATGTGTGGCACAGCGTCTGCGACGAATCTGTGGTCGATTCCAAGAAGGGCTTCGACCCTGTTGGGCATCTGGTAGATTTGGTAGCGTTGGAAGTCGGGATCGATGTCTGGCAGCTCTTCCACGACTTGCTCGGCGAAGTCTGCGAAGCGCTCGTGTCGGCGACCACGTGAACGGCTTCGAGAACGGCGCGATTGTGGGCTAGGGCTGCGCCTAGGCAAGTACCTCTCATTGTGGTATGGGATACCAACGGGCGATGTAGGGTATGGTAGCTTGTTGTTCGGACGTGAATAGTCGCTTGTCGGTTCAGGATAAGATCGAGCTCGCGGTTCGAATTCGACACGACGAATGCCTTGACGTGGGGTTTGAGGCGGGACTTGCGGCGGCAAGAAGTCATCAGGTTCTGGAGTGTCCGCGTATCGCTGTCTGAACCTCTGCCTGCCAGAATTGTGATAGTACGGGACTCTCGGTTCGGGGGTTTGACCGTACTGGTCAAAGGTCATTCTTGGATAATCGTAGTCATGTCCGTCTAGGCCAAAAGGCGGAATGAAATGTTGACCAAATGGATGGTCTAAAGAAGAGACATCTTGGCTGATGGTGTCATCGTGATCACTCAAGTGGTACCTGAAGAAGTCGTATCCTTCATCTTCGGCATTGCGTCCGCTGTCAGCATACTCGGCATGCGCAGCACTCGATGATTCGTAGCCACTAGCATCGTCCGATTCAGGGTCGCATGCTCCGTCAAAGAGTCCGAGCATTCCGCCTAAACCTGCGCTGGCAGCAGATGCTGACTTTGCTGAAGGTGCTTTGGCTGAAGGTGCTTTTCCCGAGGGTGCCCTGCCCGATGGTGCTCTGCCAAAAGGTGAGGGTGCTCTGCCCGAGGGCGCTCTGCCCGAAGGTGCTTTTCCAGAAGGTGCTCGACCCGAAGGCGCTCTCACAGATGTCTTGACAGCAGGAGGAGCAGCAAGCATCGCATCTCGAGCCCGAGGCTCCGCCGCCGGCAAATCATCATAGTCGCATCTGAGAACCACAACTTCAATCTTGCCGATATGCTGCACGTCGACGTCCGAGTAGCTCGCTCCATCCGCCTGTTCTATAAGGACCAACAAATTAGCAGCCATCTCCCCAAACCCAGGAAGAACAACAAAAAGAAATCACATACCAACATCCAACTCAACCCACCTCCACTCCCTCCCCACGAAATCCCCCCCACCACCCGCAACCTTCACCACCTTCTGCCTCACCCTCATCTCAACCCCACTACCACCATTGCCCGTCGCCGAGCCGGGCGGAGGCATGCGCTTACTGCGATTACACTGATATCTCCCATCAATGTAAACAAACATGGCGAGACCAGGTGCGATGTAGCCGTCGGTCCATAGCTGGATGTTGAATGAGGGCGCGGCGTGCAGGATAGGGACGTCGGGGACTGGGACGTAGACGGAGACGCTCGAGTCGAGGTAGCGGCGATGGTATTCGGGAAGGGGCGTGTCCGTGGGTGGGAGGAGGATGGCGCAGGAGACTTTGTTGCAGGTTGGCATTTTTGTGGTTTTGCGGTTTTGTGGTTTTGTTGTGGTGTAAGGGGATTTTCTTGAACGTGCGGAGGATAGTTGGGTTTGTGGTGTTTTGGGAGCGCTAGTTAGTGGCGTTCTGTTGCTGTTCTGAGCTGTGAGAGGGTGATTTGGGCTTGAGACGAGCTTCAAGCGTAAACACTTCAGCATGTGCAAAAAAAAAAAGGTACTTCCATCAACACAAGCCATTTCCACAATGTTGAGCTGATTGGAAAGTCTCCATCACATACTCGCCACTCGAAGAATTGCTTACTGAACCACTTCACTACCTTAGGTACCTTACACAATGTATCAACCACGTGACACACTGCCGAATACCTTATCACTTGCGAAGTGAAAGCTTCAGTCGCGCTCCTCTCCACCAGCGAGTACCTTAGAATGTGCCGGAATCCGCACCCTGTACCGAACTTCACTCGCATGCCCATCGAAGAACTCATTGTGTAGCGTTGCATTGAGTCGTATGGCAAAAGAGCTCCAATGCATGGAAGGCAGAGCGACGTGTGCGAGAAATCGGCCAGCATCGTCAGCAGCTGCAGCCCTCTCTCTCTCGCATCGAACTTCGACCTGCTTCTGTTTTAGATCAGCAGAATATGCAACTTCATCTCGCAACCGCACGTGGGCGGCAGGGCGATCAACAACTACCTGCATCGGCACCAGCAGAATGAGAGTACAAATGAAGATCTCGGCTCGAGATTGCCAAACTGCCGATCGGTGTAGCGTGTCGCGCGACTAGACACTGCTCTGCCGGTTTACCATGAAAGAATCGCGCAGAAGCAGACGAGAAGAGGCGCGCAAGGCTGTGCCGATCGCACGCAGGCCACGGTAGCACAAATGCGAATGGCTTTCACGCGCTTCATGTTGCGTCAGAGCACATGGCTGGCACGTCGCAGGTGCAGGCGAGGTAGCACAAGAATACGGGAAGAGGCTATCGGAAGGGATTCTGAGTGGGCAAAACCGCAACGCAACAGGGGATGTCATTCTCGAGGCACGAACGGGATGGTTCGCGTGGTGTGCACTGTGCTGCAATGCCGGTACCTGGAGTTCGTGGAGAGGTAAGGTACGGGTAAGGTACGAGACGAGACGAGACGATGCTGAAGCGGAGGATCTGCGACGATAGCCCGTCTGACGTTGGACCGGGATGGCATTGGCATGGATGGGCAGTTGGCAGTGTGTGACACGGGCGCAGTCTGGCCAGTTCATGTTTGGCAGTCCTACAAGCAGCGTGATACAGACGTCGGAATATGAGCAGCAATCTGCGGCGGTGAGCAAATGGCCGGGCGAGCTGCGGTCGAGGGTTCATCACAGGCAGAGCGATTACTGGAGCCCTGATCCTTCCGCATTTCGGTATCGGCACGAAGCGCCGGACGTGATGCTGCATATGGCAAGGCGGCGGTGAGGCGGCAGGGCCGAGCAAGAGGTTACATCTGGACGTGAAGGAAGGCAGGCAAGGCGGTGGTGGCACCGAGAGAGTCGATCGATGGAGAGGCGACTCCTTTGCGGCAGCGCACAACAGATGATGGAGCAGTATATAGATGGGAGTGGATAATTAATGGTACATAAATGGTAAAAGGTGTACGATAAATCAACAGCTGCATCTTGCTTTCTCGCCGCGCGGTCACCTTGTTCTCGCTGCTGCTGCTGCAGAACTGGCACTAGCAATAACTGATTATTATTGCTGCTCCGAGGTTTGGAGCTCTCTCCCACCAGGCTTCTCTCCAATTCCCATCTCGTCGACTCATCCCCACGCGTGGCTTTCGATCTCCTCGCTCCCCAACTCCAACTCGCACTCCCACGGCAGCCCCACGTGCTTCAGCTTCCGTCCTCGCGCCAAGGCAGCTTTAGTGACGTGCCTTCCTCGCATCAAAGCGCTCATAAGCCCCCGTTCTCCCGCCCTCATCATTATTGGACGCTGCCACGCTCGTCTTGATTCGTTCCATCCAGCACCCAGCACACACGCACC
>Ga0265797_10000881_pt1 | contig 54133 bp, 68 predicted proteins | sample P2T30metagenome_FD_192433 | JGI IMG/M metagenome (GOLD analysis project Ga0265797, IMG submission 192433) | Plant litter microbial communities from East Loma Ridge, Irvine, California - P2 T30 | ecosystem: Environmental > Terrestrial > Plant litter > Unclassified | place: USA: California...
TCCACGACCATAGAATCTAGAAAACTCCGCATCCCGTCCGATCTGCGCAGATAACCTGGATATCGCCCAGTTAGTAGCAAGGTGGGGGACCACTTGCGAATCCTGTTAGGTGTTGTGGTTCATAACTTTTTGGCTTTTTGGCTCCTGGCCGATCTCTCAACATATGGCACCCTGAAAATCGAATAGTTGCACCTGTAGGACCTGCTTTTATGTTGACGGCTGATCACTTATTTGCATGTTTATGTGACTTCTCCTCAACGTGTGACCTTACAGGTTTTCATATAGCACTCACCCTCAGCATGTTCCGAAAGGTAATTTCACAGGGCCAATCAAAGGCGCGGCCCTCACTTCCCTTGAGCTGTGTCCGCAAGAGAAGGTGATTTCACGGTGGAAGCGACCGAGGTAGGAGCTACTGAGGTGGTAGACGTACGCCTTGATATCAGTGAACCGGGCTGTCTGCTATGTCAGCCGCCTATCACGCGTGGAGCTCATCAGGAGCGTAAGTCAAGATAATACACACGACTTTCTACACTTCACATCATTCTGATCCATATCCCACAAGTTCGGCACGGATGGGTCTGGACTACCATGAGCGTCTGCTCCACAAGGGACATTCACGCTTGTTACATACCGGTGGCTCATGATCTCTGACATTGCCTGAGTGGTTAGAGACGGTGGGGTTGTGGTTGCAGGTTTAGATACTTCTTCTGAACAGGACATTCCGGATACTAGGCGATAGTGGAAGAGTGTGTGAGATTTGGTGTAATGAGAGGAGACGACCGTGATCATGTGTTTGGACAATATCAACATATCAGTATGCACGATGACTGTTCATCGTAAGTCCGATCAAAGGAAGAAGATACCCCACCCTGACGAACGTCGCCATCGGGGTCCGATCAATCCCTTCAATAACTACCAATTCTCCCAGATGAGTGCTTATTGGTGAAAGGTTCGTCAGTATTTATCAACATGAAAGGGTCATCGGTGTGAGGAGCGAGGGCATCCTTTCGGATTGAAACCTCAGTGAATCGTGGCCGCTTGAACCTGAAACCCCGGATTTCTTTGGAGCACTGGATCTCGGTCAGTGACCCTTTCAATGGTAGGCCGGGCACGTTCGCGACATTGACATGACCGTTGATCATCAAATGCAAGCTCCGAGATGATGGCCGATCGCAATCCAGGGAGCGAGATGTGTCCGCAAGAGATCCGTCAAAGAAGATTTATGGTTATACATACGAATAATGGGATTGTCTTCTACATTGCTTGGGCGATAGAGAATCGCGATATGGGCTGGGCGATGAACATTATCGTAATGCCATAATTAAGCGGCATTCGGATCCAAGACCTTGACGAGACCGAAAGCGGCGGCGGCAGCGATTCCACCGACGAACAATGTCGATGTTGCTCCGTAGACGTATCCTCCAACTCCACCGGTCGCTCCGCTTTCCCATCAGCTCTCTTCGCGTTATCTATGAGTTCTTGAGAAGTGGACATACGTGAAATAAGTCTTGAATGCTCCGAAGAGTAACAAGACGACTCCAGTCACTATGCAACTGATGATCAAACCTTGTTCTGCCGAAGTTGCGAATAGGTAAGGTAGCAGTGGGATTAGACCTCCTAGGAAGTATGAGAGACCGATCGTTAATGCTGAAATGTATAGTCGGGATGTTGGGACTTCCTCTAATTGATATTAGCTTTTCTCTCTGCGGCAGATCGATGGATAAACGTACCCATTCCTTCACCAAATTTCAATAGGAAAGCGGTCAATCCCATCTCACCAGCTTCCGTGGCTGGTTTGCCACCTTCTTCTTCCAGCCTAATCCCACCTTCCCTCTTCCAGATTTTCCACCAACTGCCAGAACTCGATGAACGAGAACTAGAGTCTTCCAGCGAATCCTCTTCAACCGTCCTCAAGTCGTTTGCGATTAATCGGGAAAGTCCTTCCTTGACTCCGATAGGACCGAGGATAGAGTGGACTTCACGTTCCATTTCTCCAGAACACGATCGGGCGACTCGAGCATACGTTTGGCGACGTAGGTAGTGGTAGTGGTCCATCTCTGCTTGTGATGCCACTGTTCATCAGCAGTATTTCAGGATGAAGGAAGTACGCAAGACCCACAATAACCAACTAGACCCATCGAGATGGCTCCGGCACAAAGTTCGGCCAGACCACCGGTGACGACCAGCCTTGAGCTTCCTAATCCTGACAATCCAGCGGTGAGAGCGAAAGGTACAGTCAAACCATCCGACAGTCCAACGATACTACTAGTCAGCTCATTTCCTAGCAAAGTCTTCGCGACTTACACGTCTCGAACGACCTCGGGCGAGATAAGGTATCTCTCATCTTCCCCTTTCAAATCCTTACAACACTGGCCCTCCCTCTCATGAACCGAGCACTTCGCATTCAGAGGATCGGTAGGTAGCAGCAACTGATCAAGAGTCTCGGCTCGAGTGGACGGGACCTGCTCGACATTGTTTGATACTTCCCAGACAGGCTTCGAAGTTGATTTGGTTGATTTATGAGGTAACGGGACAGCGTTGGCGACGGGTGCGGAGGTCGAGGAGGAGGATTTGCAGCAGCTGCCGTTACCTGATGAACATGCGCAAGCCATTATTGAATGTCGTGATTGATTCTTTGGTGGAAGGTCGAGGTGATCGAAAGACAAAGGTAGTGCGGGATTGATGACTTAGCAAGAGAGCGATAAGAAATGGCGCCAGAATTTATAATTGAAACCTAATCAGCGGATCACTCCGCGCTTATTTCAAAGGGCCGCGGTTGGCTGACGGCTCAAAGGGAACGGGTATACAGAATTAACACGTCAATCTCGGGCGAGGCACGTTAACTGATAACTGACCGATCGTTCAGACAACGCGAGCGTCGAATTAACATTCAGTGGTGGTAGGCAAAATGAGGATCGCTATAGTAGGATCAGGAGTATCAGGTATCTCAGCTCTATGGGTAAGCTAGGTCGTACCCGGTACCGGGACTGAGCTGATCCAACAGCTGCTGAACGAATATTCGGATCATGAAGTCAATATCTACGAGAAAGACTCTCGATTAGGTGGACACACCAATACCGTCGAGTTCAAGCGTGAGCTGGTTAAGCTTTTCGGCATATTTTAGGCTGACGAACAGGCGATGGCAAGGAGAGCTGCATGGTGGATACGTGAGTCCACATCTCCCCTCAGTCCTACCAAGCTAATGAATTAGGGGATTTGTGAGCTTCTTTGCCCAAGTCGTAAGCGGAGAGCTGATCTCAGATCGTTTGTAACCCACCCACGTATCCGAACTTCCTTCGCTTCCTCGAGCTACTCAAAGTTCCCCTCCTCAAGACTCAGATGACATTCGCGATATCCCGTGATAGGGGATTGTTTGAATGGGCAGGAGAGGGGCTAGGTGGTATATTCTGTCAGATCGGTAATGTGTAAGCTCGTTGTCCTCTACTGCAGACCGAGGGACATAGCTGATCAGTAGTCTGAACCCTAGATTATACAGGATGGTATTCGATGTGCTGCGGTTCAACCTCTTTGCGCTTGATATACTGAAGGAGGAGGGAACGGATGATATGAGTATAGGAGAATACCTAGATCGTGAGGGGTACGGTGATGGGTTCAAGGAGGATTACCTATTGGTGTGTTTCACTGATCTGAACCAATGGAGTTTAGAGCTGATAGTAGCCAATGACGGCAGCTATATGGTCAACGCCAGCCGACCAAGCCGCTCTCGATTTCCCAGCAACAACCTTAATCCGTTTCTTCCATAATCACCATCTACTCCAGATTACCGGTAAACCCAAATGGTTGACTGTCGAAGGCGGATCGTGAGTCCCCCTCGCAGTCGTAGCTGACGGGCAGGAAAAAATACATTGAAGCCGTAACAAAGAAAGTCAACCCTGACACTATACATCTCAATAGTGAGATTGTCGGTGTCTCGACTGTTGATGGAGGTGTGGTGCTGGAAGAGGCGAATGGAGCTAAACATACTTATGATCATGTCGTCATGGCGTGAGTCCGTCTTGATTTGCGCGATGTTGAGCTGACTTGTAGGTCACACTCCGATACGACACTAGCGCTGTTACGGCGCGGTGGAGGTGTTTCTGCTGAAGAGGAGAGTGTACTTGCCCCGTGGGAGTGGAATCACAATGAGGCGTTCCTACATTGGGATGAGCGTGTAAGCTATTTCCGTCAATAGATCCATCGACGCAGCTGACGATACAGCTCATGCCAGTGAGGAGAAGAGCATATTCAGGTAAGGCTTAATGGACACGGGGAGGAACAAGCTGACGGATAGCGTGGAATTATCTGACGTCCACATCAAATCCGTCAGCCGAGCCTGAGACCACTACCTCTGATGTCGATACGATAGCCCTGTATGTCCTGAGGAGTTAGTATCCACATGACCACTAATCTCTAGGACCTACTCGATGAACATTCTCCAACATCTACCCGAGTCACGCCACGGACCAGTCTTAGTGACCCTAAACCCCCCATTCCCACCTGACCCATCAAAGGTAGTCGCTAAATTCAACTACGAACATCCAATGATGACCAATTCATCCGTCGCTACTCAACAACATCTCCCATCAGTTCAGAACAAACGAGGTATATCTTACGTAGGAGCATGGACTAAATACGGTTTCCACGAAGATGGATTCTCTAGTTCATTCAAATTATTGGTCGATTCGCCATTCAATGTCAAACCCCCGTTCCCACTCAAAGAAGCTCAACGGAAATTACCTGGTGCGGGTGTAATCGAGGGCTTCGGTAGAGGCCTGGTGGGCGGTCTAGAGAAAGTAAGGAGAGCAGTGGAGGGAACGGGGATCTGGGTAGTGGTTGGCTGGTTCATGGTTGTTGTCCTCCTGATCGTGGAGAAAGTGTCTATGGCCTTCAGTGTAAAGGATTTAGAACAGGAAGCGAAACGTCTGAGAGGATACTGGGAGCAAGGGAAAGTCAAGCTTGAGTAGTTGTCAATAATACATTAATACATAGTCTGTTGCATTAAGATCAAGTGCCAAGACCACGCGCCACTTCAGCATCTCATGTCATGAATTGACTTTAGAGCGTCATTACCTTTCATTTCTCGTGTTTCACCTATTCTATTCGACAGCCTTGCGGTCGGGAGGGAACAATCGCTGGAAGAACCTAGCATCAGCTGAAGTTATTGAGCTTCGCTAGTGATTCAGGGATGGGAGGCGTCTCTGTTGCTGTAGCGATTGGCGTTGGACTCGTCTCGTCATTTATCCAATCTCTCGGTATGTCCCAGTTCTCTCGCCAGATTACACCATACTCGCCAATTTCAGTCCGACTATCGCATCGACTCACGAAGTCATACAAGTCGCATTCAAGCCCCAGACTGACTCTCAGGCCTGACGATACAACGTAAATCCCACGTCCAGAACGATTCCCTACCCCTTCCCTCCCGACGTAAACCCCTCCGCCGTCCACTCTGGCTCCTTGGTTTCGGAATCTACATAACTTCCAACATATTCAGTACGATATTCCAACTAGACGCACTCCCCATAGTAATCCTCGCTCCATTAGGAGCCGTCTCGTTAATCTATAATGCTTTATTGGCTAGATTAATGTTGGGGGATGTATTTGGGAAAGGAGCTGTAGTGGGTACTGGACTAGTTGCGCTTGGGGCAGTTTTGATTGCTGTTTTTGGAGTTGTGGAGGAAAGGGAACATTCATTGGATGAGTTGTTGAGGTTATTTGGACGGAAGGCTTTTGTGGTATTCTTTGCTGTAGAGGGGTTTGTTATTGTGGTTACTCTTGTTCTGGTGAGTCACTCTGTATCAAAGGATGCCACGACGAGACTGATGATAGGCACATATAACTGCTTGGTCTGTTCAGAGACAACTACGTCAAGGAGGAGCAATCAGATTACCAGAAGATGATAATTATGAAGCAACAGGTCATGGACAAGGGACAGTCACACCGCCCCACTCTGTAGTGGTATCAAATTACGCCTCACCACACGATCCATCTCCTATTCCATTCCGAACTACTCAAGCCTCACGCCCAGACGGTACGGTAACGGGACATACAAAACACGTTCATTTCCACCCTGATCATATCGACCTGCCTTCCCCCAACCTCGCTCTTAACACACCTACACCTGCTCAATCCCATTCACTCACTTTGGCAGGACTAGCATTCGCAGCTGCTTCTGGTGTTTTATCTGGAATGTCGTTGATTTTGGCAAAAGCAGCTGTAGAGTTATTGGTCTTGACTCTTGATTGGTGGAGAACGGGGAATGGGGAAAATCAATTTGTAAGAGCGGAAAGTTGGTTCTTGGTCAGTGGACTTGTGGTTGGGGCTGTGTTACAATTGGTGTACCTCAACTACTCGCTTACATTCGCCTCGCCTGCGTTCATTTGTCCACTGGCTTTCTGTTTCTTCAACCTATCTTCCATCTTCGGTATGCCTTATCCTGCAATTCGTTGATGAGCTCGGGCTGACATATAGATGGACTCGTTTTTTACGATCAATTTGGCCGACTTGCAATCTATCAGATCGTCCTAGTATCCCTTGGCGTCCTTATCCTGCTGGTGGGCGTATGGGTAGTCTCGGCAGTCCAGCCAACAGGACAAGGAGGGGTAGATATTGGAACATGGGTCGAAGAGGAAGAAGAAGGGGATATGGAATTCTCAGAGACTTCTCCCTTATTCCGACATTCAGAGGATCATGGTCATTTCCACGAATCACCCACTGCCTCTTCTCCACCGACTCAATTACCACAACCTCAACCTTCCTCACGGTCATTACCGGGTACTCCAACGTTTCATGCTCCAGGAGTATTTGACGATTCAAATCCCCCATCACCTACTACTTCCATGTCGAATATGAACCGACGAAGGCGTCGGACGAGGTATGGTACTTTAGTTCCTGATTTACCACAGGGTGCTCCGACTGGATTTAGTATTGGTCTAGGAGCTTCATCTCCCGGATTCGTGCTGCGTCCGGCAGGAGGAAGTTTCTCTCATCACAATTCCAATGAAGGAGGGGATGCGATTGGGAGAAGAGGGAGAAGTCGAAGTGAGGATATAAGAGGGATACAAGCTATCATGAGGGGTGATCCCCTCTCGCCGCTAAATCAGGATGGTGTCAATCAGGAGAGCGAAGAGACTGTAGCTGGCAGGGAGCGAGAGAGGAGGGAGAGTTGGTTTGGGCGACTGGTGGGGTCCAGGAAGGGGAGAGTACGGTTAGAAGAAGATGATGGAGGTGAGGGTGGTGATGGCGATTAGAGCGGTTGACAGGAAGGTAATGTCTGTTTGTATGAGTGCATGGCCATGATTGAGATCAGATGGTTATGATTTAGATCACGTAGAGTGCTTGCTTGCATCAATCTGCATTCATCTGTGTATATGTATATGTATTCACATGGCTACGCTACCCTCACTTCCGCTTCAATTTTTTTCCACTGAGACTTGGAACTTGAATCGCATGTGGTTTATTCACCAATAGCAATCCGCCCAACATGATTATATGAGCTATTAACAGGGCTCCGGAGCTTAAAGTGGTTGATGGGAAAGTAGCCCATCCATATTCAATCATTGACCATAATATGACCCTGATCATCAGCTACCGATGACCTTGCTCGCTCATTGGCGGATGACGAAGTGGAAATGTATGAATAATTGGTATAGAGAAGGAAAGAGAGACATACCCTAGGATCACACTATTCCAGGCTCCGCCCATTACTAACAAGAATGGGATTTGATGGAAATACCAAGAATGGAATTGATAATGTAGACTTCTAGCTGCTGTGATTCCAATCAGGTTGGATGTGAAAAGTAGTAATGGGATATCTATCATCAGTCATAATTCCTTTACCGTGGTTGCGCGATAGAATCGTTTGTAGGTCATGAGAGGTGCCTGGTCTTACAATGTGAAGGAAGCGATGATTGATTGTATGGTGACTTCAACGGATTCTTGAGTCCTCTCCCTAGTGTCTTGAACAGTGATCCCTCAGCCGGAGATGGGAGCCATTTAAATAATGCGAACATGACCAGCAATGTGGCCCGATATATCAGGACATTCAGCAGGTACAGAAAAGAAGGAAGACTAACGTGAAAGAATAATAGATTATTGCTGAATTTCTTGGAGAGGAATACATTCTCCGGAATAAACCTCCAATTGACAGTCCATTCATATAAGAATTGCCTTGAGAAATTGAATGCCGAGGTGAAATACCCTTTACTGAGTTCAGGAGTGGAAATGATGAATGGGTATGCTAATGCCACCTGACCTTTTTAGCTTTATTCGGTGCGTTGGTTTGGTGAGAAGGAAATACCTGGATTAAAGCGATGACTGCTGTTGATTCTAACATTCCGCCTAGACCTCTGATTTGAAACAAGACTACCCAGGCCCCGGGTAGGAAGAGAAGGATATTCATCTTGATTCCTAATGCCAGTCTATCATTAGCTTCCTCCTTCTTCGCGGTTCCCGATGGACATGCAGCAAAGGGGCCAAGATGGAAAAGACAAGACGTACCCATAAAATATCGTCCCAAAAGCCCCCCAAACACCACCCAACATCCAGCATACCACTCCCGCATATAAGAGAACCATAGCAAGTGGATCGTTGAACAATCTCAATAAATATATCGAATGTAATCTCTTGCTGAGCACCAGTGGGATCAATACTGCTTGCGGCAGTCGTCTTGAGGAAGATCGGGAAGCGAGATAGTATATCGTCGAGACTAGTATGAAGGTGATCAAGTATATGGCTAGGAAGAAATACTGGGCGTAACGGATTTGAAGAGCTTCAGAGGTTGGTAAGAATTTTTGGAGGAGGGTGTAAATGTATAGATGTAGAGCTGGGTATCTGATATTAGTTCTTTGTCGTATGTATGATATTAGGGTAAGGCGTACACTAGAGGACCAGTATCACCTTCTAATTTCGTATAATCCCTCTCTCCATCCCTAAATCCACTGACTTGCTGCATATAAGCCGGCCAGTCGATCTTGGTGTCTGAATGTCAGCTCCAATCCAGGAACAAAGCACTCCAAGATCTTACATGGTATTTTGTGGATGATGAGTACACCTAATGCAGCTTCGAAGATCGTCAGAAGGGACACCAGGACCCAGTAATATTTCCTATCAAATAGTAAGGCCTTCCCTAACCCGACAAGGGAGTTAAACGGGGCAGTCGAGCTCGAAGGTCGATTAGTCGGAGGCATTGTGATGTGCGCGGTTCTCCACTCAGCGCTCTGCAGCTTTATATCAATATCTATATGGGCGAGACCAAGATGCGGGCATTAATCCGGGCATGGTCAGCGGTCAAGTAAGGTCAGTCTTAGGTCACACCGTCACTGGGCCCCCACTCTGCCACGTGCAATGATGCATAGACTGACGCGCTTGTTTTGTTTGTTGCTTTAGAGTGACTTACTTTGTTACCTGAGTGTGGCAGCTACTACACCCTGTCACCTTCCCTTCATCACCAAATATCTCGCGACTCTAATCTCATGTTCTCATCTTCTCATTCCATCTCGAATCTGTAGCTATATCTCATCTCATCGCATCGCATTCTATCGCATCCCAACACACCGCTTTGGCTGTTCTTGATTCATCCTCGAATTCTCACTCGACACGGACATTAGACGATACTCGCGCTCGCTCGCGTCGTGACGACATTACAACATTACCTTGTCGCGTGCCAGGTCATTTTCGTACATTCGCGACTCGGCTTGAGTCTCCATATTGTAAAGAATGTCATCTCAATCCATCATGACGGAGATACTAGAACCAAACCGCATACATACACTCCCAGGTATGCCTCGCGACCCTAGTGTGCAGAATCCAGAGAAGCTGACGGCATTTAGTCCAAGTTTCGTACCACCTCCCCTCGACATCACAGATCTTCACTACACTTCTACCATCACCTCAGCAAGTCTATGTCTACCCTGCAGCCCCCTCATCCTCGTCCGCCTCGAGCTCGAAGGAGGCTGAGGAATCATGGGGATCTATATACCTGAAGACAGTCGTTCAGGGTGTCATCATGTCCAGGTACGCCTCACGTCTTACTGATGGGCACAGATTCGCCTCTAATCGGACTTTAACTCATGTCCAGTCCCGAATATTTACCTTTATCAAGTAATCCATCCACCGACTTGTCACTGTACACCTTTGACCCGAGGGAGACTTATTTGAGGAAATCACGCGCGACCATTCATCCACCTCATCTTCGTCGCTCTGCCGCTTCATCGCCTTTACTCGCTAGTCCAGATATCAACAATGGACCTCAACAGACACAGGCAGGAGGGGAAGTGTGGACTGGAAAGGGGCTGGTTAGTAAAGCCCTGGAAGAACCTGGACTGGGAAAGAATTTGATTACTGGACGTCTAGTGCGCCGGAAAGAATTTTCGGTCACTCACGGAAATGTTGATCCGTTGAAGGCATTGATGCAGGCCAATGAAGGAGGGTGTTGGGGTATTGAGGTCTCGTTAGGGTTAAGGAATGGACAAGGACATGTTCAGAGTTTTGGTCTTGGACAACAATCTCAATCTCAATTTGGATCCAGATCTACTTCGCCAATGCCCATGCCTATGCCAACACCTCAAGCTATCGCATCTGGTTCGAGCGCACCGCCAATGTACGCTAGACATTCATACCCAGCCGTCCCCCAGCAATCACGACGACCGACAATCCCAACATCACGCACTACCTCTTATCTACCTCCTTCAAGTGATAGGGTCACATCATCCACACCCGCCAGACCACCCCCTACACGTAAACCAGTGACCAAGAAACGTCCAACACCACCCCCTCGACATCTTTCGACAGTCGATACCAACTCCCGAGCTCCTACCAAGACTGCAGCAGCTGGTCCTGGTCTACCACTTGATATTCCTCGACACGTCTATGATAATCCCGACTTATTAACGAAAGAACAAGCCGAACGATTAATCGCAAGCCCATTCTTTCTGAACAAGTTATCTGAGATGACGGGTCAACCGCTCGTACCCATTGTCAAGAGGGAGAGGGAGGATGATACGCCACAAAGTAGTAAGAAGGCTAGGGCGAAGCAAGAGGAGAAACAAACTTGCTATAATTGTGGTAGAGTCAATAATCATGTTTGGCGACATATGACTCTCGATGATGGTTCCACTACAGTGACCATCTGTAATGGTACGTTATCTCCGTTATCTCCTCTCCGTCTTCGTTATGAGACGGGCTGACGGACAGCATGCGGTCTATACAGGAATCGACACGGCGTCATGCGCCCACCCGCAATGTGGGACCGTGTAGATGAAGAAATCAAACCTCTTCGCCCACCTATGCCTTCGTCCGAATTAGATCTACCCGCCCAAAGGCTCGACTCGGGTTTCAAACGTACTATGTCTTCTGTAGTTGAAAAAGACGCCAAACGACTAGCTTCCAGTTCAGGCAGGAAACCAGTTGCCACACGAGCAATGCCAATGACTTCTCCACCTAGAGGGTCTAGGTCTGTTTCGAAAAGTGCACGACATTCGGCATCTCGAGTACAACAGCAACCAGCGGCTAGTTCACCTGGACCATTCAATCGTGGGAATAGGACGCCTGCTCATCAGCCTTTACAACAGGCTTTCGTGTTTAATCCGGATGATTCGCCCAATACGACATTGAACAAGATTATAGGCGCTAGTATGCCTATGCAATCACTCGATATGCCACTTAGTGATGATGGTCGAGAGAGGGAAGGTCCCCAGATGCCTTGGACCAACAAAACCAACACCAACACCAACACCAACACCAACAGACAAAATCAAAATCACCACAACGTCAATACCCCATACCAGAACAATCATGATAACAGAAACAACAACAACGCTATTGAACGATTCGAAATGTCGGCGGGACCTCATGGCGCTACTTCACTCAAATCACCTTCTCCACCACCTAAATTTCACAGAACTTCTTCCACAGCCTCAAGGAGATTTCAACATCAACATCAACACCAGCCATCAGGCGGTACGGATGAAGATGATGTTCTCTCCCAGCTCTTCAATAGGACGTCATCCATCGGTCCTCTAGGATCTTCTCCTGCGCCATTCGATTTCTCACAATTACCACCTTCATCACCTCCCGCCTCCAACGGTCCATCTTCCGATATCGACCTGGAACTTGGGCATTCGGCGATGCTCCTATCATCACCCGATATCTCCCCCGCATCTTCACATCATACACACAAGAGAATCTCGCCGGAGAAGAAATCGAATCTTAATCAATCGTTTACCCCGGACGACCTGAATCTCAATCACAATATCGAGACGAAGACAGGAGGAGGCGGACAGGAACCACCAAGCTATGATTACGATATAGAGGAATTATGGTCAAAGCTCCAGTCTCAATATGATCAACAACATCAAGGAGGTGGTGGGATGGAGTCGAGTGGTCAAATTGCAGAAGGTCTCTTGGGCCAGATGGCTCAAGGTGGAGAAGAAGATTTTTTGGCTTTATTCAATAGTCTAACTAATGATAATGCCCATTAATCTGAGGCTCAAGGGTTAGGTCGAGGTTAGGAGATGAAGATGAGAGTATGCGGGACCTATACCGAGGGGTTTCCAATACAGTAGTTACGCTTCTTTCACGTTTCACGTCATTTTACGTTCATGTCTTACAATACAATACAATGCATTTTTGGTCATCTTTCAATACAATTCACATGCTACAGTTCGCAAGCTCGCATCAGTCGAACACGCGATGGGTCAGTGGGATGATATATTCTCTAACCTTGGCGATGAGCAGCATAGCATAAATTTGCCTTGGCCGGGAAGCTTGTAGATCCTGAAGATCGCAGGCAAGTATGTCCCCAGATCCGGAGGAGGTAGTTCATTGTAATTCATGTTATGTAGCTTAGAAGCTATCGTCTACTAGCAATCGCCCTACATCCAATCCGTGCGCAGCTTCAAGCCGCATCCTGTTTCCGGCGCCACACATCACTCTGCCAGAGATTAGGCGGGTAACTCGAATTTCTGGCCTCGGAGGACTTTCGTGACGTACTGAGAAGTCAGCTCTAGAATTATATGGACAAAGGGGGCAGGTGCGATAGGAGAGGTCAAGAAGTCGATCAGACGAGAGCGGAGAGAGACATACGATGTAACCGAAGTCTGCGTAGATTGCTGTTTGGACTAGACCTGCGAATACTGCGATAGGGTCGAATGCGCCTTCTGTAAAGTATCTGATTGTCAGCAATAGTAATTGCACTCAGTCGGACAGAAATGGTCAGGGAGGTGTGGGAGTTCCAATTTCAAGCCTCAATTCCACCACGGCAAGAAGATCCCCATATCATTCCCAATCCCAACACCCAGCAACCACTCCAATATCAGAAAGATGACTCACCGGTACATCCAATTAGGAATGTATAATCCCCGATACAACCCCAAAGCAGCAAGGTAGTGAGTCGTGATTGTCTCGGCCTCTCCAGTCCTTTGAAGCATGAATAGTTGAGGTAGGATGGCGACTGATTCAAGCCAGATTGAGAATGCCCATGAAAGTTCACGGAAGTTGTAGCCGTAGTTGAAGATTAAGGTTATCAAGGCGACGGGAGGGAGGAGGTATTCTAGGCGGAATGTATCGAGGGATGAGTCCTGAGTCGGTCTGGGCCTCAGTGGAAGTTTCAGAGAGGGATTGTGGTCAGGAGGTTTGAGAAGAGTTCTGTGAACCAGAAGTGTAGATGTGGATGGATGATAGCAGGTGCGGAGAGGTACTGGTGACCCCTGTCATTTCTTGATTAACGAGAGGGAAGGACTCACCTGAACTGAACTTTCATCAAGAACAGGGTATAAGCCGTACTTCCAATAAAGAACAACTTCATCAAAGAGTTATATAGCGAGACATAATCCGTAAATAAGTCGAGGTAGCGTGTACAGAATACTGTCAAATACAAAGCTTGAGTTTTGAATGAGATTCCCCGACATGAGCGCGAAGTTTGGATTTTATGGAGGAGGATAACGAATGCTGCGAGATGTGATAAATCGCCTAAGAAGCGGAAGATGTTCATTTTGGCGGGATTGATCTGCTCTGGGTATGTATGTCGTGGTCCACTACCTATGGATGAATGTATGTGTAGAGTAGATAGTCACACCCACTTTACAACCTCCGTACTCGTACTCCACGTTAGAAGCGAGACGCGTTATAGCTCGGGGTTAGTCAATGTGGAGGTGTGTGGCAGAATGACAAAGTGGGCCTCCTTGTTTCCGTTACTTAGAGTTACCCTCCACGCAGGCGTCTATACTAGACTACTGTTCATCTATACTGACTATATAGCATTTGGGCATCATGTATGTTCTTCTCTCTCAAACAAGTACCACCATCATGACGCTGACAAGTAGGTCGTCAAGATTGAAGGTCATCTCGCAAGAGATTGACGGGATCTCGCTACATAATCCTATACCGATACAAGCTAGGATTTACGGTCTTCCCTTCTTGAGTGAGCTACATAGGTCTTGTCGCCACTAGAGATCTATCTTATATATAGCCCTATACCCATTACTATACTACACCTACTATCATCGATATGCTGATTGGGTCGTTTCGGAAGAATGGACATTCATCTACTGTGTCCTCCTCTTTGCTGGACATGCCCTTACTTTCCTCACAACAGCATGGAGTACAGGTATCAATCAGAGAGTCGCTTATACTACTGTAAGCTTAACCTCTCTGTAAGATGAACTGACGATAGGCCCGGACCATGAAAGACGCTTCGATCGTTAGGGTCAGGCCTAAGAAGGGAAAAGGAAAAGGAGAGATGATTCCTCTTGAATCCAAGACTGTGAGCTACCTCGCGTCAGCTCGGCCAGACAGATGCTCATATTAGGCACCTGGATCTTCCGAACCAGTCTACCAGTTCATCTACCAGCGAGATACTTATGTCTGGTCCCGTATGTCACCTTTGTAATGACATGGGCTCAGCTGACAAATAGCATTGACCAAGACATTCACATTAGTCCCTTACCCATGTGATGCCAATCCCGCTCTATCAACATTCCAAGCATCTCGAGGTGTCCTCACCGAGTCTCCAGCAAACAAGGATAAAACTGTCGTTACCTCTATGCCGTCCCTCGAAAGCTTGTCCGCGACTTACGGACCTAACGAATGTCATATCCCCATTCCAAGATTTACCGAATTATTCGCCGAACACGCCGTTGCGCCATTCTTTGTGTTCCAGATCTTCTGTGTCGCGCTATGGTGTTTGGATGAATATTGGTATTATTCCTTGTTTACCGCTTTCATGTTGGTGGTCTTTGAATGCACCGTTGTCTTCCAGGTAAGTCACCCTCTGAAGTAATCGAATGGGACTGATGAGTAGCGAGTAAGGACTCTTACCGAATTTAGGACTATGAGTATTACTCCATACCCCGTCCAGGCTTTCCGAGATGGAAAATGGAGTGAAGTCCTGAGTTCCGATCTGGTTCCAGGAGATCTCGTCAGTGTCCGTAAGTCCCTCCTTCTTGCCATCAAGAAATAAGTGTTGATGATAGTTCGAACAAAGCCCGACTCTGGTATCCCATGTGACCTCCTCCTACTCCGTGGAACATGTATCGTAAACGAAGCCATGTTATCCGGAGAATCTACTCCACTACTCAAGGAATCGATCGAACTTCGAGAAGGATCCGATATCTTGGACATGAACGGATCAGACAGGAACAACGTCCTCTTTTCGGGCACAAAGGCATTACAAGTCGAGAAACCTCAAGAGGAAGGCGGTATCCACAGTGAGTCCAAGCTATCATTGGCCGTTGATATAGTACCTGACACCTAGCTCCCGATGAAGGATGTCTTGCCGTAGTACTCAGGACCGGTTTCGGTACGACCCAAGGACAACTCGTTAGGACTATGCTCTTTTCCCAAGATCGAGTCTCGGCAAACAATGTCGAGAGTTTCTTGTTTATTGGTTTCCTACTCATCTTTGCCATTGCCGCGAGTGCCTATGTATGGATCAAAGGTAAGCTGTCGCAAACGACATACGGTCGAAGCTGACAAGTAGGGTTGGAAAGGGGAATGGCAAAGGGTAAACTCCTACTCGACTGTATCCTCATCATCACTTCCGTCGTTCCTCCCGAGCTACCCATGGAGCTATCTTTGGCTGTCAACGCTTCCCTCGTAGCTCTTCAGAAATATGGTAAGCTATTGCCAGCCGAATGGATTTTTCAGCTGATGATAGCTATCTTCTGTACCGAACCTTTCAGGATCCCGTTCGCTGGACGTGTGGATGTTTGTTGTTTCGACAAGACTGGAACGATCACTGGAGAAGATCTTGTGGTTGAGGGTGTTGCCGGTGTCAAGTGAGTTAACCAGTCGTAAGGAAAGTGGTCACAACTGACGAGCAGCTCTTCAAACCCCAAGGAACTAGTCGCAGTGACCAAGACCAAGAAAGAAACCACCCTAGCCCTCGCCGCCGCCCACGCCCTCGTTCTCCTAGAGGATGGAACCATGGTTGGTGACCCAATGGAGAAGACTACCCTCTCGGCCCTCGACTGGAAATTGACCAAGGGAGACAACTTATCGGCAAACTCGAAAGACGCACCTCATAAAATGCAAATCAACATCAAGCGACGATATCAATTCTCTTCAGCCCTCAAGAGGATGTCTACCATCTCGTCGGTCGTTGATGGTAATGGAAGGAAGTTCGTCGTAGCTGTCAAAGGTGCCCCCGAGACGTTGAAGGGAATGTACAACCAAGTACCTGAGTGGTATGATGAGACTTATAGGTGGTATACCAGGCGAGGAAGTCGAGTACTCGCATTGGGATACAAGACTATCAACTTGGACCCTTCGAAGGTCAGCTTTTTTATCCCTGAGTTCGGGACAGAGCTGATAATAGATCAATACTACTTCAAGAGATGAGGTCGAGTGCAAACTTGAATTCGCGGGATTCCTGGTTTTCCACTGCCCTTTGAAGCCTGATGCTGTCGAAACTTTGAAGATGCTTGCCGATTCTTCTCATAGGGTATGTCGCGACACTCGAGTGGAGCTGCGGATGGCTGACGGATAGTGTATCATGATCACCGGTGATAATCCCCTTACTGCCGTTCATGTTGCCAAGGATGTTGAAATTGTCGATCGGGAGGTCATGATTCTTGATCTCAAGGAGGGCACAACCACCGACGGTGATTCTTCTCGAGATACTGCTTATTGATCATGCTGACTTCCAGAACTGGTATGGCGAAATGTTGAAGAGACCAAGTTCATCTCCGTCAACCCATCTGAACCGTTCGACCAGGCCATCTTTAACGAATTCGATATTTGTATCACCGGCGCTGCGCTCAAGCAATATGAAGAACGACCCTCGTGGAAGGTCTTGGTCAAATACACTTGGGTCTACGCCCGTGTCTCGCCATCTCAAAAAGCATTCATCCTCGCTACCCTCCGTGAATCCGGTTATGTCACCCTAATGGCTGGAGATGGAACCAACGACGTCGGAGCCCTTAAGCAGGCCGATATCGGTGTGGCTCTTCTCGACGGTACTCAGGACGACTTGAAGGCTATTGCCGAACACCAAAAGCTCGAACGAATGAAGAAGGTCTATGAGCAACAAGTCAAGATCTCTGCTCGGTTCAATCAACCTCCCCCACCTCCCCCTCCGGCACTCCGTGAAGCCTACCCTGAGCTAGTCAAGACTCACCAGGCTGTCGCTGTATCTCATAAGGCCGCCAAGAAGGATAGTCCTCTTCAGAAATTCGACATGGCGTCCATTACCGAGAAATTGTCCGAGCTTGATGAAGATACCGAAGTTCCCCAAATCAAATTGGGTGATGCTTCTTGTGCTGCTCCATTCACTTCGAAATTGGCGAATGTATCTGCCATCACCAACATCATTCGACAAGGACGATGTACTTTGGTGGCTACTATCCAAATGTACAAGATCTTAGCTCTGAATTGTTTGATCACGGCTTATTCGCTTTCGGTGCAATACCTCGATGGTATCAAATTTGGTGATTACCAAGTCACGATTACTGGAATGATGATGAGTGTTTGTTTCCTATGTATCTCCAGGGCAAAGGTATGTCTCCTTTCCTGGTTCATTGCGGAAACCTGTGCTTATTGTAGCCTGTCGAGAAGCTGTCCAAGGAACGACCTCTCGGAAACATTTTCAATTTCTATGTCCTCCTTTCGGTTCTCCTGCAATTCGCCATCCACATCGTGTTCTTGGTGTACATGACTGGAGAGTCTAAACACCTTGAGGATAGGGGAGAGATTGATTTGGAAAAGAAGTTTGAGCCTACATTATTGAACACTGCTATCTACCTCTTGGGTCTATCTCAGCAGGTCTCGACTTTCGTTCTCAACTTCCAGGTATGTCACTTTGCATTCCGGTTGATGTAACGAGGATAGAGTAGAAGGCTGACAGATAGGGTCGACCATTCCGAGAGGGTATCCGAGAGAATCCACCTCTCTATTACGGTCTCCTAGGTGCTTCTTTGGTCGCATACTCCGGAGCATCCGAATTCATCCCAGAACTAAATTCATGGTTACAACTAGTCAAAATGACCCCTGCCTTCAAGGTCAAACTATCAGTATCAATGATTCTCGACTTTGGACTTTGTTTCGTCGTTGAAAAAGGGTGCAAATTCTTATTTGCGGATCTAGAACCTGCAGAACTAGTCACGAGGGGTAGGGAGCGTAGGGAAAAGAGGAGAGCTATCCAAGAGAAGGAAAAGGCGTTGGTGGCTGGTGAAAAGAAGACGCAGTAGGTGTCTTGTGTTTGGGGTTGGGATTATGGCAATAGATACATGATGAGTTTAGCATATGCATTTGAAACTAGATTTGCTTACTGCTATACTCATACGAGTAGTACGACTAGTGTACGAGTAGTCTACCATTAAATCCGAAGATCTCCTATTCTCTAACCTAGTGATCGATCGGATCCAGGGTGTTTGGCGCAGGCACTAATCGATTTGGCGTTCTTTACGAACCAGTCAGACGGTGAGTAGCAGTCACGGGAGAACGGTTTAAACTGGGTAGTAATTCCTTGGCGACGTACTACGGTAACTAGACAAGCCATTAGTCACTGGTATAGGTACAGGTCCAGTTCCGCCCCAAGAAGTTAGATCCGTAAATAGTATAGTATACTTAGCCGGGATACGTGATTTCTGCCTTATCTACGAGTCAAGTCAAGTCAAGTCTAGTCGAATCAAATATAATCAATTGATACATATAACGCAACCACCACCCACCCACCATACAGTCATTCACTAGGCTCATTAGGCCTTCAGCCTTCACACCACTACCACTACGACTATCGTTATCATCGAGGGCAAGCACAAGCTCGAGAGTATTTGGAAACAGGGGGATATTTACAGCTACACCAATGTCTGAGGTCGATAAACATCTTCATGGCGAAAATGCCCAAGCATCTTCTTCGTCTTCGACACTTTCGCCTATATGCGCTAAGTTTCCGGAATTGAAAGGATTGATGGAGGGAAATAGGGTATGGGCAGAAGGATGTAAGAAGGAAATGCCAGAATTGTTACCCAAGTTGGCAACTGGCCAAGTGAGTCTTTCTCTAAATTACCCTCCTCGACATGCTGGTGCCCGTTCTACTGTCTCGGACAGCATACCGTACCGGGATATAGGCGAGATGAAGTGGATTGAGAGCGAGCTGATGACAGACTCCCAAAATCCTCTGGATTGGATGTGTCGACTCCCGAGTCCCAGAAACATTGATCACTGCCTCGAGGCCAGGAGATATCTTTGTTCATGTACGTCTCCTCCCTTGCCTGGTGTCAGAGAGTTGGGCTAATAGTACAGAGGAACATTGCGAACCAGGTATTTCACTTCTTCACACTAAGGGACATGAGCTGATTAGATTCTAGTTCCAGAAAAATGATCCCAGTGCGAATGCCGTTCTTGAATATGCTTTGGGAGTTGTTGGATGTACGCACGGTATGTCCCCCTCTTGCTTCCCCAGATCTCGCCGGCCCGTCGTTCTGGCTAGCATATCCTTCCTTTCCCTCAAAATTTCCCTCCTCAAACACAATTATCCTCAGGTTCCGGTCTCACGGTCGATGTCCCTGCCCCCCTTAGCCTCTCCCTTTGTTCGCACTCTCCTCTCATAGCGGCCACGATACTCTCTCTATGGCCAGCTAGCTAACATGCAGTGATCGTAGTAGGCCACACAGGATGCGGGGGAGCTATCGCTTCCTACGCTCAACCCAAACCATCCGAATCCGATTCTACACCACCCGATTCTCATCTAATGCAATTCCTAGATCCATTAATCAGGTTCAGGCATACATTACCAGAAGGTAGTGATGTCAATGATTTAATTAGGGAGAATATAAAGGATGGTGTTGGAAATCTCGTTGTTTCTCCCGTAAGTCCCTCCGCCCTCCTTTCGCTGTCCGCGTTCAGAGCGGAATGAGGTCACACGAACACTAGGCTGATGATAGGCTGTTAAAACTGCTTGGGGCGCCGGAAAGGAAATCTGGATTCACGGTTGGGTAAATCTCCCTCGTTGATTGACTGACAACGCGCAATGCTGACGGACAGATGTTCGATATCGAGCATGGTCTACTACATGACCTAGAATGTTCAGTTGGTCCAGACGGCGCAAAGACAGAGTAGAGACCGGGTAGTGTGAACATGAGGGTATACTTAGAATACATTACAAAACATCTCGTTTAGTTGCATATAGATACAAGTTTAGTAGAATGAAAGCATAGACGCTAGCAGTAAATAACAGTCATGCTCTTTGACTAAAAGGACTACCGAAACACAGTTGTCATCCCATAGAATGTCGATTTGACACGCGAGCAAGAAAAGTCATTTCACAAGCCCCTTTTATCCCTGTCCCCAGCTCATATACTGACGACATCAAATCCAGCATCCTACTGATTAGCTCCAACCTGTACACAAAGCAATAGTCAACTCACATCACAAACAATCAACCGATCCCTAGCGAGTATAGTCTTGAAAGGGTGTTCCATAGCTGGATCATCTCTCCCCTCCTGCTGTCCCTCGGGCATAGGGATAGGAATAGTAACACTAGCCTCATAATATGGCATAGTACTCCTTACTGGGTATTCGCCGAATAATTCCGGTCTGAACCCATGATCGATGCTCTTGATGACTTTGTAAGCGTTTCCACCTTGAGCGACATTCATTGAACGGATCAAATCTGACAACTGATGGAGAGGGGTGGCGCCGAATATGCCTGCTGGTTGCTGTGGACCGTTACCGTTCGGAGGAGGAGCCATGTTGATATTCAATGGGAGGTTGTTGATATCATCGAATAATTGATCGAGGCCCGCTATATCTTGAACCAAGGATACAGATGGCTCGGTATCAGGATCAGGGACTCCAGTAGGTTGAGCTGGGGTCGTATCTGATCCAGCGATCGCCGGTCTTCCGAGTGGATGTCTAGTAATCCTACCCTTCTGGTTGACCGTTATCGGATCGTAATTCCTCAAAGTCACATTCATGACCAATGACCGACTTGGTTCGTCCTCGAAATCCATTTCTTCATTCATCAATTGCGATATCCCCACGTATCGCGTGACCAATGCCGTCCGTGTCCCAAACCCAGTGACCCAAGTATTCATAGGTCCAAATTCCCAAGATACATTTCCTTCATTCCAATCTTCATATTCGTATACCGTAGGTCGTTGTGCGTTTTTCAAATCGGCATTAAAAGTTGATCCTGAAACTGTACAGAATGCAATAGACCCGTGATCGTGAGGTGGGCCGTTTGGGTGTGTAAAAGGTCCGAAATCACCTTCGATCGTAATACACAGGATACCTTGCCTGGAATCTGTATCGGTAGTATAGGAAACCGGAGCAGGTTTAGCAGCAACGCTACAGTGATACAACGTGAATGTCTGGCCATCCTCAGCGGGCACTTCGTCGTCCATAGGCGTTGGATTTACCCATTTATGAGTAAAAGCCGGGAATTTGTAAATCGAGTAAAGCCGACAACTGCTAGATGAAATCATGTCGAATCCATTCACTTCAGATGGTCCGTCAATCGAAGGAGCCGTGAATCTCTTGTGACTTTTCGAATAAAGTTCAGGATTGGGTAATCGCCAAGTTTGGATTTCGAGCCTAGTAGCATCCAGCCGGTCCATGGGTGTATATCCATTGGCACCAGTTTCCACTCGTTTCAATACCGCGAGGATAAGGATCTCGGGGGTGAAGAATGTGAAATCATGTGGAATTCCTTCCCTCATTCCACCAGGCCAAGCATAACCGATAGAAAGGCCAAGTTTCCAATCGTATATCAGAGCCGTAGTATCTGATCTATCATGATCATTCTTGGCCCAAATCAAGAGCTTGCCTTCTGGCCCTGCTCTGAGTCGGATAGAAGTGAAGTTTGTCGTGAATGCAAATTCGGCTACTTGTAATTTCGCCCCAGAGTGGGGGATGGGGCTAGCCATTTCGGAAGAGGGGGATAAGGGAGTGAAGGATTCGAGGTGATAGAATGCAACTCTGACCACCTTTGGTTTCGGAGACGAGGTCATTACTTGGTCCGTGGGGCTGGTCATTAGTACGGATACGAGACCAGAGATGCGGTCGGCACCGATGAACCAAATGACAGGACTCACACTATCGTAGCCATGATGATCAAATCCTCATCTGCCCTTACTCCAATATCCGCAATTTCTTCACCCACATCCACAGTCCTCTGACTGTATCCCTCCAAACGATCCTTCCTCTTTGGATTACCCCCCTCCACCTCCTCTTGACTTTCTCCGTTCACATTAAGCTTGGGGTCACGGGGTACCATAACAGTATACCCATCTTCCACTTGTCCACTCTCGATATTCCCTTCTTGTCTATACCTCCCACTCAAACATCTCGTCACGACTGTATAATCCCCAGAACAAAGGACATCGATATAAGGCATAGCACATCTTTGGATTTTCGTATGTCTCACCCTTGAAAGTCGTTCTTCTCGGTCGAGGAGATCATCTAGTTGTCGTTTCTTAGGTTGGCGAGTTAGGTATGTCCGTTGTGATGCTGAGGGGTTGGCTACGGGCGGTAGTTGATGATAATAATTACGAAGAAGGAGTTGGATAGAGGGTGAGGAAGTGATATGTTCTTGGTGGTATTTGGACACCTACAATCAATTAGCTCGGTCGGGTGACATATTAAGTCGGCCAGAACATTCACTTACTTGGGCAACACGGATCATAGTCCTTGGATCACTCAGTAACATGATCCTCTCCAGTAGAGCCGGGTCCATCAACAAAGGTCTCAGAGTCTCCATGCTCCCTTCCACAATAGGGGCGGACTTGGAATCATTCGTGTTCTCCTCATCGTGAAGTCGGATCTGACCATTACGTGGTTGACGAGGCCGGGAACCGATATACCATATCGTCCCTGCTATAATGAGGCCTAGAGCTATATCCAGTCGGAGTCTAGGGAGGATTGGCATGATGAAGGGCAATAGGAGTGAGAAGTACAATGTATGAAAAGTGAAAGAACAAGAATCAACTAAACTCCTTTGATGAATCGTAAAGTATCCGGAACTGGAATTCACTATTCATCCTTCAAACCTCTACAAGAACAAACAAGCATGCATAAAGACCAACCACTAGCAAATCATCGACGCAAGAGTAGTCTTGGGCTTAGCCCTCAAGTCTTCCCTTCTGCATAATTCTCCCGGGATCAAGCCTTTCCTGAACCCCTTTCGATTATCAGCCCCGGCAGCTGCATCTCCCTTGAAAGACCATCGGACCGCGTATTCTGGCGATGGGTTTCGCTGGACTACCTTGAGGATTTCTCGGCCGATTATGGGGGCATATTTGAATCCATGACCTAAGCGTTAGCTACAGACTAGGTTCTGGAAAAGGTGTCTATGAGGATAACGACAGATGTGACTTGACATGACATACCTGAATCACCTGATGCGATGACCAAATTATCGAAATCAGGATGATAATCAATCAACCAGTCACCTACTCGTCAGTCTTTTGAGTGCCCTCTCACCCATGACTCAGTGGAAAGACATACCAGTAACAGTATCACAATACCTACTGATCAGCCAACCTCTTTGAGCAGACCAAAGGTAAACTCACCAACACAACCTAGTCCCCTCGAAATCCTTCTCTGCCAATTCTGGGAATATATCCCTCAACCCCTCTCTTAATTCCTCAACCATCTCTTTGGGGATACAACCATCCTCAGCTCCGGGGGTCAATTTGGTTCGTGGTAAACTGACTCCTTGACCGTCCTTTGATTCGGAAGTGGGGTTGGTGTATCCTGCGCCGTGAATTGCGACTTTGACTATACCCTCTGGATTGGGTGGGAAAACGTAGAATCCGTTATCTATGTTGAAATACTGATATCAGTATACTTCCTGTGGGTGTTATGCAATGTGACGAGCGGACATACGACGGTGGTCTTTGAATACCTAGAGACTTCTTCTGGGGTAAGTTGAATCGTAGCTAGACTTTGGCTCCCTCGTCAGCGGAGTCCTACTTGTTAAAGATGATGCCTTACCCAGTAGCCTCAATTGGTGGAAGGGTGATGTTGACTCCTGACGATGCGCAGAGGTACGGTGTCCTGCCATCAGCACCTCACAACACACAAGGTGTTCAACATACCAAGCTCCAGCGGCAATCTACGAGATTAGCCTTTCGACTCAACCAGAAAAAAATTACGAAAGACGACATACAAGGATAATGTCTCCCTTTACCACCTCCCCACTTTTCAACACAACCCCTTCAATCCTCCTATCCCCCTTCTGTAGCCCAACAACCTCACATCCACCCCTCACCCTCCCACCTTCTTTTTCAACCATCTTTAATCCAACTTTAGTAGCTCTAGCCGCTTCTGCCCAACCTCCTACTGGATTCGCATACCCTTCTCTTCCCTTCAATGGGCCTATGGGGATATCGGTAGGTGCGAGGGCTTTAATGGATTCTGGGGTCGGAGTGAGGGTAGCTGGAATATTATTGGCGATGAGATTCGAGTAGGCTGAAGTAACGAATTTATGACCGTATGTATCTGATGCAGAGGCTAGGCAGGTCACTCCTGATCTATACATCAGCTAACCTGTGTCTTGAGAGCAATGCCATAGCTCAGTTACTCATGATAAGTCCCCTCCCATTCTGGTAGTCGCCAAAGATCAACAGCTTCAATAGCCATCCTAGCAAGAGCGGGATCAGCATAATCTCCAGCTCTGATGATCTTGTTGATATCTATAAGTAAGTCTCGATATCGTGCTGGAGTAATACGAGGAGGGGGCTCACCGGTAGACGCAGCATCAAGAGCTGGTAATTCCTCACATCGATCAAGGATCGTTACTTCATATCCACCCTCCCTGAGCATCCAGAGAGCAGTCGACATCCCGTAGATCCCTTATATTAGCTCCATATACTGCCATAGTGGGCTCTGGTTAAAGTAGCGGCTCACCTGCTCCAACGATCACCACTGATTGCTTGTCTGACATTCTGCTTTTTCTAGATTAGAATTATTTTTGCCTATGACCTGCTCTCAGCCAAGCGATTCCGTTTCAAGGTGGTTAGTCACCCACGAAGATTATAGATCAGGGTAGTCACCTCTCTACTATATTTCCTCGCTGGGTAGAGACAGTCAAGCAGGCAAGTACCAGTATGGATATGGACAACAATGACACATAAATCTCGACTCTTGCATGGACGTTCACTGGGATACATACTCCCCTCTAATACGGCATAGCCGACTCGTGATATAAAGTCAGGTGACTAGTTCGGTTAGGGTTATCTTTCGGACTTTTCCGTCCGGAGTTCGGCCGAATCATGGTTTGTCGTGCTGATTGTCGAGAATGAGGTGCTCAGTTGTACTTCTACAGAGACCTTGACAAGGAGGAAGACGCATCGACGAGCTGTCTCCGAGATTGATTCATATACTCAAATCTACCTGCAAAATCAGTAACTCCAAACCTCACACTGAAAAGTTGGACTCACTAATTCACCTACTACAGCTTCGACGCGTCTCACTTCTTCCCCTTCCTGGCTTTCCTCCTCTTTTCCAAATTCCGCCTTAGCTCTCACATGATTCATGAACTCATTTCTGATCGACAGTTCCCTCGGTACATGATTCCTAAGCGACTTGAAGTCCTGTAACCTCCTGCCTCCTCAGCGAAATCACAACTACGGACAGACGGTCTAGACGAACGAGGAAGAGTAGGAAAGAGAGGACATACGAATCAACAGGCTGTCCTAACCAAACACATCTCTCCCCCTTGATCATCTATCGATTATACTGTGCCATTTCGTAATTCAATAATCTAGGATCCCACCTTAATCGTCCGATCCAAGACGAGGCGAATATGGGATTACACATTTCTGAGGGATTATAATATGGTGATGGGAGAGGGAATGGGAGATTCTAGCTATTAGCTACCCTTACTTCCACCTTACCTTTCGTGGGCTCCTCGAGTTGAGAGAGAAATCGGAGAGAACAGGAATACAGGACCTACCTCCCTTGTGAAAGTTAGATCTGCCAAGATTGATTCTTTGAAGATCTTCCCGTAGAATAATACCTCTTTGGCAGATATCGCAGCTTTTCTAGCTCTATTGTATCTCTCTCTATCGACATCACTCAATCTATCCCTACGTTCCGGCCTACTCCAAAGGAATGGAGCGACGTACAGCTCCTTGTTAACTCGCCTATCTGTCGATATAGATATCACTGCCAATTTGACGCTTTCATTCTTGAATCCCGGCCCAGCACCATGTCGAGGCCCTTGTCGGGGTTGAGTAAGGAGTTTGGCGATATACCATAAGGCCCAATCTAAATTCGCAGTGGTAGAGATCCAAGGTGTCAATTCGTCCGTTTTCGCTTCAAGAGGTACATGGTATCCCAATTGCGGTATAGGAGATCGAGGTACGCGATACCTACCTCCACCCATATTCCCATATCTTTCCGGTGCCGATCGTCGAATAACTTGATTGATATGATCAATAATGACATCCTTCATATATGGTCCCTCAGCCCATCGTCCGCCGAGTGAAGCAGTGGCTTGATGATATTGTTGAATCGTCAGATTCTTGAAAGCGGTATTACGAGCTGTAAATCCGTCTTCTAAGGGACTGTGGGAGGCGGTGTGGACGCGGAGGATTATGGTTCGATGGTGAAGAGCTTCCGTCAGGGATGAGTATGTCCATTGTTGTCCTTGACTCTCGGACATTCCGGACAATCTACCTTTTGAGCGGAACGAGCTAGGGAATTAGCTTGGGTTAGCTAGACTTGTCGTGGATCTCGCCAAGAGGTAATAAGGAGCTGATCTGCTTCAATGAGCGCTCTTGATGAGATATGTTTATTGCCAGAATAAAAAGACAAACAGTGCACGGACCACTCTGTCCGCCTACGACGACGGTCGAGGAGATCGCTCGTGTCCACCACTCACAGTAACGTCGCTCGTCTCCCATCTCCAGTATCTCCAGTATGATCAGTAAGTATGGGCCATATGTCGGACCTCATCACTCGATTGGCGTTAGATTAGGGATGGTCAACCCAACGAACAGATCAGCAATTGACTCATGCTGAACCATCACCGATAACCATGAATCCAATGTCGTGGTCCCTTCGTCGCTCATCATTCATGGTTCATACATGTCATACTCCCTATTCCGCCCTGACCTCCCAAGGCTCAGCCCCACTCATTAACAACTCCAATTTCCCCTCTCTATCCTTCAGATCCCCATACCTCTTCTTACTTTTCCTCCTATTCAAATACCCCCTGTCTAGAGGTACAGCTAACCGTCCCATCTCTCTACTATTTCTATACCAAACCAACCTCTCTTCCGCTGTTCCATCTTCCACTGCCCTCGCTTCCTTTCTCATATCCGCTAGAGCCGCTTTGGTGGATGTATATTCGTACCCTAGGACCGAAGGGGATTCACCGGATTCTAGGCGTGTCCAGTGGTTTTCTAAAATTGGAGTGGGGAGGGTGTATGTGTGAGTACCCTTTGATTTTGATTTAGCGATTAGACCTTGACTCGATAGGATCGGCAGGATTCGGGTTTTCAAGTAACTGCCAATCAGCCCAAGTTCCTCCTTACCGTGTTCTATCTGCGTCTCTGCAAGTTACAAGGAGAAGTAAAGACATACCTAGCAGAGACGAATGGATGTCCCTCGGGAACATGACTTTCCCCAGCAACCAACTTGCCTTTCCCCTTGATCGTTGCCGTATTCGTGTTCGTCGTGGCAGCCGATGGAAGGCCCTCCCTCAGAATCTCCTGAAACGCTCTAGGCCGTTCCGATAAGAGTTGTCGGACTAATTTGAATGCTTGGGGGAGGGTTGAGCCGGACATTGTGGGCGGTGTAGAAGTAGATGGCAGTGGTTATAAGTTGATGGTGGTAGGTGGTAGATAGAATTTCCCGATTTGATTCCGGTCTCGCAACTATTTGGCCTCTATAAGTGTTGAAGTAGAGTATACTTCATACTATACTACCATCACTTACCTACGATGCATCTCCTCGGCCATAATCTTCCAGATCACAAGCTACTCAAGGTGAGTCCAAATTTGCTTTCTAGACATCAGCCACGCCCCGCTCTTTCTCGCTTTCGACCCATCTCTGATCGTTTCTTGTTTCCATCAAGAGCATCCCTCTCTAGCTCTGCTGAGTCACGCCTATTGAGAGCTGACGGTCCAGGTAGCTCTAACCTCCTTCTACGGTTTATCCCACTCTACAACACCTCGACTCCTAGCTCGACTTCAAATTCCCGCTCAATTAAAAGTCCAAGATTTAACAGAATCTCAAATCACTTCTCTATCCGCTTTCCTAAGTAGTCCAGCAACTACTCCATCTCCCGCACCTACCCCTCTAGCCTCCCATACACAGGGGCAGGTGAAAGGGAAAGAGAGGGAGAGGGAGGTAGATCCGCTTGATGGATTGAGGATTGAGACGGATTTAAAGAGGGATACGCAGGGTGATATTGCTCATTTGAGGCAGGTTGGGGCTTATCGTGGACGGCGGTGAGTCTTCATTTTGAGGCCTTGATCTTGATCACCTCCTTCTCATCGCATATGTGTCGATTGCACGAGGGGATCATGTCCCTCTTCTGGCTACTTGGAAGGTCACGAAGAGACTGGCAGATCGCAAATCGCATGGAGGAATCATCGACCGAGACCTATGAACCTTGACCCCTCCCCAACCCTGTCCACATGCTATCCTTTATAACGCCATATACACTTCGAACAGAACGAAAGCTAATACCAGCCACGCCCTAGGTCTCCCAGTCCGAGGCCAAAAGACTCGAAACAACGCCCAAACAGCAAAGAAATTAAATAGAGTCGAGCGACGTCGTTTCGGGACTTTCTCTGGTTCTTTATCATCAACAACATCTTCTCTGTCCCCGTCTTTCTCTACACGGTGAGTTTGAAGAGATTAGGGAATATCGTAAGTACTAGCTAATGGTAGTTCTTCACCTCTGATTTCTTCGGCATTTTCTCAGGCTTTGGCTGCTTTTAGACGCTAAGCTAGTTCCACATGTATATGCTATAACCTGTTCTCAAGTACGAATGCACTCGCCTGCTCATAGCGAGGTAACGGGTTACGAGATGCACGCATCCGGTCAGCGATGCCTGACCCCTTGAAGGATCTCGCAATGAAACAATCATGATGGGTTGCAGCACGGGATCGGACATCGTCCATCTGGCGCTGGTACTAATGCTAATATCACGGACAATTATGATGATGAGAAGTAATACATTGATAGACTAGACGTTCCGTATCAGAGGAATCTACGCAGAGAACCCGCCCTGTGAGACTCATCACTCCCCTGCCCAACTCCCGTCTCCTGCTCCGCTCCGCTCCCCTGCACCCACTCGCAGCTCACTCCTCACACACCATAGGAGGCTCGCCACGCTCGCCACCCCCCGACTTATTTGCTAGCCTTACTAGCAATGAATACACCCAAGATGACCACGCCCAAGAACCCAATAGCAGCCGGCAAAACCATCTCCTTTGGCAGCACCCCGCCCACCAACTCCGGAACTCCAGGTGTACCGGGGGAAGGTCCGTGAGAATGGACTTTAGAACTTCCGTATGTCGGTTCAGTAGCAGGATCGGCTTTAGCCAATTCCATCTTTTCCTCTTCCTTCTCAACATCCTTGATCTCATGTTCGATAACTTTTAGTTTCTCAACAGCTTGATCTCCTCCTGTATCCCTTGCTGCTTCTTCCCATACTTTCCCTCCGTCTACTAGAAGGACGACTCGATCGGATTTCTGACCACGAGCAATTCGAACTGCGTCCGCCACATCTCCATCGGCAGTCATTGTGACTAAATCCCCTTCGTCGTCTGTGTAGCTCAATGAGAAAGTGGCTGGGTCGGGAATATGGACGGTAGTTCCCTCGGGTACGTTGTCGTTGGAGAAGAAAGGGTCGTTTACGAGTTTACCATGAACGATATCCCTAAGTAGCTCATAGCTGTCGTATCGAGCTTGGAATCGGTGAGTTCGTCCCGAAGGAGTTCGGAACTTGAAGACATACGTCCCATCATCGACGGGAAGAGGAGCAGGAGCAACGGACGATGCGCCCCTCTTTCCGATATCAGAAGCTTCCTCATCGACAGCCGAGGCAGAGTCATTGGGCATAACCTCTGAGATTGGGGAAGTGACGGATGAAAGACCTCGGTGGTGAAGTGGACGAGATGGTGTATCCGGTCGATCACTCTGCGAAACCACCGATGCAGTGTCGTCATCCGCAGCGACAGTGTTGAGGGTATCGAAGAATTTGCCCCACATGGGTCCAGAATCGGAAGTCTGTTCCTCGCTCATCGAGTCGATCTGGGATCAGCGTTACCCTTTCAAGTGCCGAGAATTACTCACCTGTTCAAGGGTAGCATAGGTGAGTTTGAGTACATCAACGATACCAACCAATCGACCATCATTCTCGACAACGGGTAAATTGAGGTAATGACCATCTACACATCAGCACCACACGACACGCAATGGCTCACTGTGCATCTTCTTGAGAGCATCCTGGACAGTGGTGGTAGGAGCAGCAGTATCGGGATGAGGAGTCATGACCCTAACAACACTGCATCTCTGAGCATCAAGCCCAGCAGCAATGACCCTCAAGACAACATCTTTGGAAGTGAAAATACCCGCAATTCGGGGAATACCATTTCCAGCACCTGCCGAACCGCTAATCTGAGACGAGGTAGTGTTGGTCTCCATGACACAAACGGCGGTAGTTCGTCGTTCCTTCATTAATCGAGCGGCATCTCGGACACTGGTTCGAGGAGTAACGGTAGGAGGAGCGATATGGAGATCCATGACGGAAGTTAAATCGGGTTGAGCCATTTTCTCCTTGAGCGCATCGACGTAAGCGAGCATAGCAGCTGCTTGGGGGTTTGAGGCGAGTCCAGGGCCAAGTTCGGATTGAACACCAGCCAATGCTGCGGAGAGCTGGGAAGTGGCGGTCGAGCCTCGTTCGACTTTGGCAAGGGCTTCGTGGAAGACTTTGGTGATGTCGAGTAGACCGACAACGTCTCCATCGTCGTTACACACGGGCTGCAGTCAGTGCTAGCCAGAAAAGCATTTATACAAGACTCACTAGATGTCGGAAATGTCGGCTGACCATGAGCTGGAGAGCCTCGGTGGCACTGGTAGAGTCTCTCGTGACCATTGGGTTCTTGGTCATGATCTGAGCGACGGTGGTAACCCTAGGGTCTAGGGATTCGGCAGCGACCTAGGATGTCAGGTCCTACATTCAAGTAATCAGGAGAAAGACACTCACCCTGAAAGCAAGATCCTTTGCGGTAAAGATTCCGCTCAATCCCTCTTCCTCGTCAACGACCAAGACACAATCAGTCCTCTTGGCGGCACAAAGCTGACTAGCGTCGGCAACAGTCATACTCTCTGGAACAGTTAAAGCAGGACTAGGTCTCAATCCGGCGACAGTTCCTTTCTGAGCCTTCTTCCCTTTCTTGGCACCTTGCTGTGCTGATTGTGATTGAGATTGAGATTGTCCATTGGCTGGACCTCGCTTTCTTGATAATTCATTTTCAATCTTCTTGCGCAGAGACTGTAGTTTGCCAGTAAATGATTTAGAACGGGTCGGTTCAGGTGTAGGGACGGTAGGTCGAGTAAGGCCAGAATGATATCGTGGTCGTGTTTCAGTTTCGGTATCAGGTTCAGCATCATTAATGGTGTTGAGTGATGGGTCGGTAGATGTAGATCGTGGTGGAGGGGGTGGACCGGGGAATTGAACAGAGCGACGAGATTCGGATCGTTTTACGGTAGGAGGTGGAGGAGGGGGCATTGATGTATTCAGTATCGAGTTGGGATTTGGGTTTGGGTTTGGTGATATTGATCGAAGGGATGCAGGTGGTGTGGGGAGCGGGGCGGGATTCGAAGTAGGCATGGTAGATGTGTTGACATCGAGTAGTGGTGTTGTATTGGTCGATGAGGGTGGAGTAGGTAATGGAGCATGTGTAGAGGTAGGTAAAGCAGGAGAAATTGTCTGAGCGTTGGACATAATTACAGAGAGGGGGAGTAGGCGTGAGCGGAATCGCTAGGTGTATGGAATGTGTTGGTGTTGGAGAGGTAGAGGAACATGAGATCCACCGGCACACGGCACGGATCGGATACGAATACGGGTTCGGCATACGGATGTCTCATGTCTGACTCGGATAGGTGAAGGGAAGCAATGGAACGGTCGGATGGATTGATATAAGAATTAAACTCACCTCATCCCTCTTGCTCTGCTTCTTTCTAGTATCCATAGCAGGACTCATACTCTGACCCGGAGAATCAGGTCTATTGGTGGAATTGTTATAAGAAGAGGAAGAATGTTGTAATCCCCCGTTGGGTAGTGGTAGTCTAGACATGCTGTGCCAGTGTTATTGTTATTGTATGTTGTATGTATGTATTGGATGGATTAGCTAGTGACTTGTTGACTTCTTTCAGAACAACGCGTCAGGGCTCGCGTATAAAGGATAGACGATTAGGCGCACCGTAGTCGCGTGGGTTTACTTGGCTTTGACAGGCGCGCAGACCCTCCACTTTACTTTGTCTGTGCTTTGGTTCAAGTACTCTACCGTATATCTTGGGAATAATGAGTCTGGTAAGTACACCTTGATACCGTGTAGTCGCCAGTCTGACATTCAGCTACCGCCAGAAGAAGAAGGAGATGGAATCGAGGTCGCATGGGGTGAGCCCATTACTGTTTATCACAAGTAGAAGCTAATGATCAGAGGACCAGCACCGAATCAATACATTCTCAAAACTAAATACCAGATTACAAGATATTAAAGATCAATTACGGACAAAGACTGTGAGTCATACACCGTCTCGATCAGCTTGAAACGAACAGAGGACTGACAAACAGGAGGAGAAAGAGTACTACGATGATCTATCAACAGAACTTGAACTTGCAGATGAAGATGAACCAGTACTATACAAATTAGGCGAAGCTTTCTTCCATCTACCGCTGAAGGATGCTAGGAGACAATTGAAAGGTGATTTAAAGAGGTACGAGGAGGAAGTTGGTGAATTGAGAGGGAAAGAGGGGGAATGTGAGAGGGGAATGAAGGAGTTGAAGGTTCAATTGTGAGTTGTCGTCTCCGCCAAGGGCTGGATGATCTGAAACTTCATCTCCGAGAGATGATATGAGAAAGTCAGAGCTGACTAGAAGATATGCGAAATTCGGAAAACAGATCAACCTTGAAGTATAAAATTCTTCAGGCTGCATTGAGGTTGGATATAATGAAGAGACGATACAACATGCATATTTAGCTTACTAAAGCGAGGTGTCATGCAATATCACAACAGAGCCACTCCACAGCTACTCATCGCCCCCTTCTGATGGTCCATCCGATTTCACTGTCCCATGCTTCTTCTTTGCCTTTTTCGCTTTATTCGATTTCCTCCTTCTCTCTTTCTCCCACCTAATCTCGTCACGCGAGAATTGCTTAGATAATACTCGCTCCTTATCTTTCCTGCTCTGCCCAACGATCCCCGCTTCAGTTCCTGAATGAACAGGACCAGAACCAACTCCTCCAGTCGCGCTCTGCGGCCCTGTCATGTCCGTGTCAGACCCAGCTCTAGCCCTAAGCAGATCCAATCTCTCCCCAAGGATCTTCCTTGCAATCTTCCGATTCTCCTCCCTACTCCTAGTTGGCTGACTCTGTATTCGGATACCCGTCGGGATATGAATTAGAGAAACTGAAGAATTGGTTTTATTGATAGCTTGACCACCTGGTCCTCTACCTTTGACGAATTTCTCGATAAGATCCGATTCGGGGATTGTAGTATCTCGAGAATGGGATAGGAGGCGATTGAGTTTCTTAATTGATGTAGGAAGGGTTGGGCGGGATGGCGGGTTTGGGCGTGAGGCGGGAAAGGGTGTTGTGTCATCTGGCCCGAGCGAGTGTGGGTCGATCTGGTCGATAGTGACGCCTTCGTGTGAATTGTCCACATTCATCGATGTCTCCTCGGTCATGTTTGACGATCCTTCATGGTGGGTCTCAGCGTCTTGAGTTGGCCCGTTGCCCTCGCCTAGCTCGAGCGGATCAAATAGACCACCAGCCTCATCCCGAACACGAGTAGAGAACGGCTGTAGTGGTCGAAATGGGGTCGTCCAATGACTACATCCAACCCATGCTCGTTTGACGACTTGATGTCGAGTTCCCAACCCGAGGCCTTTAGCTTTACCCAAACATCCTATCGTTCCCCTCAGCATGCTATACACACTCTGAAATAGCCTAATAGTATCAGATAGCAGTCTAGTCAAGGTGGACACCTCCACCGCCACATTGACCTTGTATCGGCATTAAACATCCCATCCGTCGCGAGATTTCACTTTTGTTGTCTATTACACCATATACCCTATACTCTACCTCACACCGTCTATCGTATCACAATGGCAGACCCATCAGCATTCTACGAACCAGAAGAGGAGGAACTGTTGTCTTCTTTATCTGTACCCAATTATAATGGTGCAGGTGGATATGAAGGAGATCAGGAATATCAAGCGCATTTACAGGAATTGGAATCTCATGCGTTTGCTCAGCAGGGACAAGATCAGGAAGCTGCTTTGGAAGGAGTACCCAAGGATGTCAAGAGGGTACGTGCGAATGTTGCACCTTTGCCTCATGGCGCCACTACGCGACTTTGCTCTGTATTGAGTGAGACTGATGTCAGTTCCTTGTTCTATTCCATCAGGCGATTTTGGAAAATGATTTACCGGCAATCACCAACATGTACGAATCTGGATGGCAGAAACTTACTCAGGTAAGTCATATCGCCCGCGCGAAAGCACAGTCAGGATATCAGAGAGCTCACATCAAGCTACACTACCAATCAAGTGAATGGCCTGATCCAGAGCTCGTCTCTGTCTTGGTCCAGAATGGTGAGTACACCCCGCTCTAATGAGATGAGATCAGGACGTCGCTTATAGGTAGATCAAGTGTTTTTGACTCTTTATCGAGAAGTAAGCTCAGATGGAAATGTGCTGTGATGGAGCTAATCCTAGCTTTACTTCAGGCATGTATATGCTAAACTCCAACCAACAATCGATGATCGATTCCAATCCTACGAAAATATCTGTGAACTATTCAACTACCTACTCAGTATGTTTATGTCCCCTCCCCCTTCCCCCAAATATCCAAAAACTAACGGGCAGACTCGGAAGAACCAGTCCCACTAGATCTCCCAATTCAATGGTTATGGGATATGCTAGATGAATTCGTCTATCAATTCCAATCTTTCGCTCAATGGCGTGCGAATGCATCCAACAAATCGGAGGAGGAATTGGATCTCTTGACGGAAGCTCAACAAGTTTGGAGTTGTTATTCGGTTCTCAACGTTTTGTACTCGTTGGTACAGAAGAGTGAAATTAACGCTCAATTGAAAGCTGAGAAGGAGGGAAAATCGGCAGAGGAAGTTGCGTGAGTGTTCCACCTCGATGTCGTCTCCCACTCTATGTTGGAGGCTCATCTGAATATGGCGCTGATGGCAGCGAAATCGCAGGTGCATTCGGTTCTAAACCATTGTACAGGAACTTGGGATACTTCTCTACAATCTGTCTATTGAGGGTACACGTCCTACTAGGTGACCCAACTTGTAAGTCAACACCCTTCTCTGAAGACAAGATACACGCTGACAAGTAGTGGCACTACAAACCATGGAGAATGTTGAACTAGGTGGTGGAGCTTTGATCACACGTATCACCGCTTGTCACGTAAGTGATCTGATCACATGGCGCTTGGAAGGAATTTGGAAAGAAACTGATAAATTAGGTCACGACGTATTACCATGTTGGATGTGCTTATATGGCATTGGGACGATGGCCTGATGCTATCAAGACTTTTGTCTCGGTCTTGATCTTCTTTGTCAGGATGAAGCCTTATCATACTAGGAGTTATCAATATGGTTCCGTAAGTACTCCTTGCTCTATCAGGACATATATAGATATATGTGGCACTCGAGAAAGAAGAGATGAGCTAATTGTCAGATCACAAAACAGTGCGAGAGAATGTACGCTCTCTTGGCCATTTGCACTACCCTCTCCCCCGGCCCTACCGACGAATCGATAATGTCTATCGTCAAGGAACATTATTCCGATCAACTCCAAACCCTTCAACGAGGCGGACCAGAATCATTGGAAATCTACAAAGATCTATTCCTATCTTCATGCCCTAAATACCTATCAGTAAACCCACCACCATACGAAGACTCCACACTTTTAGAGGCATATATCGCAAACCCACCAAAAGATTCTACTCTACGACACCTCGAATTATTCTTGTCGGACGTAGAGGCCGTGAGGAGTATTGGAGGAGTTAGGAATTTATTGAAGTTGTATACTTCTATTGATGCTTCCAAATTGGCTGCTTTCAACTCTTCTTCTTCCTCTTCATCCTCTTCGTCCACTTCTACTTCTACTGGCGAGAAGAAGGAGAAGGAGGGAGAGCAAGGAGAGAAGGAGATTCTTGAACAGTTGATGGTACTTAAGGGAGCTAGTAGGACGTACTCGCACCAGACTGGAGAGGGATCAAGGACATTATTGGATGGTGATCGATTAGTGACCAACAACCTCGACTTTACCATTGATGCCGTGAGTCTTTTTCTTTCTTCTTCTCCTTACACTTCTGCTTCAATCATAGTCCCCATCTCCCTCCCCTGCCCTTCCCCTCACTACCCTCCGGAACATTATTCATCGCTCATGTCTACCCCGCGCCCGCGCTAACCTGTAGTCAATGGTGCACGTCGAAGAAACGACTTCTCACAGACGATACGCAGGTTATTTCATTCGAAATGCCGAACACGCCCAAAGAGTATTCAACACCATCAAATCATCTCCACTACCATCTCAACGAAAATCAGTTTCTGCCACCGGCGCTGCTGGCGCTGCTGGCCAACAGGACAAGACATCAGGAGGAGACAAAAAGAATGTTTGGCAACCTAAAAAGAGGGTTCAAATTGCTGCTTAGGTAGTTAGGCCCTTTGAGCGATTGAGGCTAGTGGGGACTGCGATTGGGTAATTGCATAGTTGGATTAGATGCATCTGTATCTGTATTTTGCTGCATTCCTCATTTCCTCCTTGCGTGCAAGTATCGGCAGTCTGGATCTGGAGCTGAGTGCAAGCTCCGGCACTGACTGATGCGGAAGGCTAATCTCGTGGGGTTCGCACATGTATCAGAGCTGTATCTAAACTCAAGCAAGCTGAAATACTCAGAATGCCGACTCAGCGGATACCGATCAACACACTCCTACGAGAACGGGAAGATTAGAGAAGGTGGAATGCAATGTAATTTTTCATGATTTTTTACGCAACCACAACCCGATGATCCAAGTAGATTGATATAAATCAAACTTGTTCTATCCCGACCACTGACCCTCCCCCTCTAGCTGTCACTTTGCCCCACTGCCAATATGATCTAGTGGTGGTGGTCGGCAGCGTGTGGGTCACCTTGGAAGTTGAGTTTGTAAACTGTATCGTTAGTTCTTATTCATCCTTCCATATGAGAGAGAAGAAGGGAGGGTGTCGAGGGAAGTCAAGATTCCAGACCGAAGCTGGCGAGGAAAGAGAAAGTAGAAAGGGACGAGATGAGACATGTGCCAGAAGATAAACTCACCACAACCACATTCAGGACACCTATGGTTCTTGATTTTATCATTGACAAGCATCCAGATTGTATCGTGAGAATCGGCTGGGAAACCTGTACATCCAACGTGACGTTCAGGGAACTATATTATCAGCTACATCGGACGAGACGGTCGAGTGAGGTTGAGCGAAACGACCGTGTGGAGAAGGGGCTATCAAGTCGAGCGAAGTGAAGTGTGGATAGTGGAGAGCAGGGTCTCAGTGGGCAAGCACCGATATGGGGGCCATAAGAGAGTCGCACTGAACGCGAAGGTAGCTGTCCAGACTCGAATTTGTGCGCGCCCCTACCCTACTTCGTCGTGCTTCAAATTCCTCGAGACTCACCAAAGAGTAGATAGGGATGGGATCCTGTGGAGTTCCAATCCTAGTCATTTCCAATGGCTTCATGTCGAAAACATCAACTCCTTCAAGTTTACCAAGTAATTCGAATCGTTCTAGACCGGTTGCTTGTTGTTCACTGAACATCAGTGTCTTGTCTCCTCTTGCTTTGCCTCTTCCCGTGATCCTTTCCATCCCATCTCCACCTAAGCCCATCCATTCACTTCGATTCGACTCGCTACTCAGACCCAAACTGAAACTTACTCGGTAGGAACTTCACCACTCTTTGCTCCTTCTCCAAACAATTGAGGTGGTCCACCTCCAGCTTTCCTAATAGCAGAGAAACCGAAAGCTCGAGCTTGAACAGGGGCATTGGCGGAAGGGAATGATGATCGTAGAGGAGCAGTTGCTCGAGTGAATGAACGTAGGATTGAAGCCATTGTATATAGGTGTATGTATATATGTGGTATTACTATACAGCTACTGGTTGATTAACTCAAGGGGACGGAAGGAAATGCTAAAGGGGGAGGTATATCAAGCGGGAATTTCCGAATATTGGGCGTTTGTGGCACCTCCCTCCTTCATTCCGGACTATCTCTTTGGGCAAGGTACAGTAATCTGGCAACCACACAAACCAAGGTAGCATATGCGTGTACGAAGGGGTAGGGGAAGTTTGGGGATAGGCGAAGACTTCTGACTCCACTACGTACTATCACTACCACTCACAAGGATACCCTCAAGTCACACAGATACTCACGTTGTCTTGACTACTGTAGTGCCCATACCCTATGTCTCACTTGAGCGAGCTTCCAAATGATTATATAACGACCATACGACCCTCGAAGCATATATGACTACCGTCGACTATTTGATATCGCCCCATCACTTGAGCCTACGAATTGAAGTCTGGGTCGCAAGAACAGAATGCCAAGAAGACCACCACCCTCGCATCTACACGTCCTTCCATCAAGTATCCCTGCTCCTCGTGAGTTCAATTGAAATCTCAAATACCCACCCGCTACTGCTTACTGATGTAAGCACGGGGTACACCTAAATATCATATCCCTTCAATCCCACCTCCTATCCCACTAGTTGTCTCTGTATCACATACTATTATCCGACTTCAAACCAAATCGTCATGGACAAACGCCAACCGGGTGGAGATTGATAGACCGGACCAGCGTCAGACTCAGAGCAGGACGGTCCCGCCTTGGGTATCTTCCCGACCCACCATCAAGAACGCTGAAGAAATGAGGGAGGGAGTTGAGCGGGTCATTAGAGCTCCGCGAGCTGTTAGATTAGTCAGCTGATGGATCACATCTATATCTGCATCCAGCTTGTTCTTGGTCATTGACTGAGACTGAACAAGGGAGGGATAGAGGGGTAGAGGATAGGATGTTAAAGATAGTATGCATAGTCATCTCGACAATTGGCGGTTTTGCTATTCCATTTCTCTGCAATCTCGATACCACGGCCTGGAATCTGCCCTAGTCCTCAAGCTCAATAACGACATCGTGTTCCTCCTCATCATCTCCTGGGATCTTGTCAAGCTACTCAATCAGCTCAGACCAGATATTATGAAGGATGGTAAACGGTGGAACATACCTTATCGAGTTCATCTAGTGATTCTCCAATAATCCTAATTGCTTTCCTAACGTCTTCCTCGCTAATCACTAAAGGTGGTGCGAATCGAATACTGCACGTCAGCTCCATTAACCCCCATACAACATCACACCGCTAGGAACTTACATGTTGACGTGAGTTGGTTTAGCCAAAAGTCTATAAATCAGCCCAGCCCAACCTCACACCACTTCCTCAGAAAATGGACATACCCCTTAGACTTCATCAATAGACAAAGCTGCCAAGCAGTCCTCTTCTTCGTACTAACACTCTCATCAATGACCACACCATTGAACAATCCCCTTCCACGGATAATCTTGATAAATGGTGAATTTAGGTCTTTGAGGCCTTGTCGGAAGATTTCTCCAAGTCGTTGAGAGCGGTTTGCGAGGTCTTCACGTTCCAGAACTTCTAGAGCTGTTATAGCGACTGCACATCCGAGAGGGTTTCTGCACGGTCAGCGCTTCACCCTGCGTGCCGTGTAGATGGGAATGAGGGGGAAAAGAGAGAAGAGGGGAGAGGAAAGAACATACCCTCCGTACGTCGATCCATGCTCTCCTGGCTTGATACAAAGCATAATCTCCTTGCTAGCCATGACACATGATACGGGGTAAACTTTAATCAGCGCTGAATCCCTTGCAATCCAAAAAATAGGCTCACCACCACCAGAAAGGGCCTTTCCGAGAATAACCATATCAGGTTTGATGTTGTCCCATTCGTAGCATAGCCTGGATATCAGCTTCGCTCGGGCACAAGTGGCAGAGATGGACAAGTACAGAGTGAAGGACAGAGGGGCGGAGAACCGACTTACATCTTTCCAGTCCTACATAGTCCAGTTTGGATCTCATCACAGATCAACAAGACGTTGTGTTTCTTACAGATCTCAGCGACCTTGGCGAGGTATCCATCGTCAGGTACGTAGATACTGTTCATCAGTGACGGTTTCGTATATGACGTGCGATCCCTCGCATGCTCGCCTCGCGCCGCTCGCAGCTCAAGATACACAAATGACTTACCCGGCCTCTCCCTGAATAGGTTCCACCAAGAAAGCAGCGACCTCTTCTCCATGTTTCTCCAATACCCTCTCTAAATCCTCAGGAGAGTTATACCTAATCTTTAATTCTCCCCACTGAGGTCCAACTCCATCCAAGAAAGGTCCAAAACCAATCCTACTCTCGGGATCAGTACTCATACTGATAATTCCGATCGTCCTTCCATGGAAATTTCCCTCTACGCTGAGTACTTTGGCTTTACCCTCTGGAATATTCTTTTTCATGTATCCCCATTTCCTAGCTAATTTGATGGCGGTCTCGACTGCTTCGGCACCTGTGTTCATGGGTAGGACCATGTCGAATCCGAACATTTCGGTAATCTTCTTTGCGAATGGACCTAGGCCTGAGGAGTAGAATGCTCGGGATGATAAGGTGAGTTTGGACGCTTGAGTTACGAGAGTGTTTACTGCCCGTCAGTGTACTTTTATCACGGAGCGAAGATATCACGTACCGATATCCGGGTGACAATGACCCTGGTTGACAGCCGAGTAGGCAGCTAGGAAATCAAGGTACTCATTTCCCTCTGGGTCCCAAACATGTGCGCCCTCTCCTCGCTCAAAACAGCTGCGGGTCAGTCACCACATAATGCAGATAAATGTATGTTGGGGATATCACGTACACAGGAAGAGGGTGGTAATTATGACTATCAAATCAGCTTCGGCCAGGCGCAATAGAAAAAGAATAGGGGACATACGCAGAATACTCATGTTCCATGTGCATAATCTCTATAGTAGAGTATTTTGCCTTCTGACCATTTCCACCAGAGGAAGCATGAGTCTCGGTATTAGTTGCGATAGGTGCCATTGTATTGAATGTGTGATGTGTACGATAGTAAGAGAAAGGAGTAGAATATCAGAGAGTAGATCGAAAGTCACATAGCCATACAGATACATCTAGACCGGCTACAATATGTACGGCATATCCGCTTATTTACTCTTGTTCTCCTCTTACCCCTAGTGGCGCTTATCATGATCCGCCCGGCGCTTAGCGCTTGTTACATGTCACTGCATCAATCACTACGTATACAACAACAAATCTAGCTCGTCCATCACACAAGTCTGGGTACACTATCAAATTCACTAGACCTCCTATCCTCGAGTCCATCCCACCACGCAGCAGCGGATGAATTCATATTCAGCTCATCCTCAGTTGTCACCGAGCTAGCACTGGCACTGGCGCTGGCGCTAGTACTAGATCCACCATGTCTGGGGGATGACGATGAGGGTTGGACATCTGGAAAGAGGTTTTCATTCTCCATTTCATTATCAAGTTCGTGTTCGTTTCCGTTGTTGTCGTTCAGTGCAAAAGGAGGCCGAGTAGATCGTGTGGCTTCACGTCGTTTCAGTTCCCGTAGCCCGGCGGATTGTAGATCCGGATGAGGAGGTGGCGCTGGAACAGAACGCAATCCTTCCTCCTTCTCATCCTTTTCTTCAGGCATCGCATCTCCCTCCAGATCATGGTCGAAGGGCAGATCATCTTCCATATCCCATTCGTCCTCAAAACCCCTGACCGCCTTACGTGGCTTATCTCCAAAGAACCCGAATGCAGCTAATTTCGATTGTGTTCCGCTTGGAACCGTAGGCGTCTTGCGTTTCTTGCTAGAGCTACTGGGTGACTTCTCCTTCCCAAGGTCATTTCGACGCGATCGAGCAGCCTGCGTCGGTGTCGTGTCGTCAAAGCCGAATGCTGGCCAGGCGGAACCGCTCGGACGTGAGTGTTTGGCGGTATTGGATTTCGGTGTAGGTTTCGCTTGTCCACCATTAGAAGTATTGACCGGTATAACGGTCTCGGCTACGCCCAAGTCCGTCGCGAATCGAGAGATCGAGCGAGAAGTAGGTATACCAGTATTACTCGATTTGTTCATCGGCGTATTGCGTCGGACAGTTTCTGGCATAATTACGCTCGACTTCTTTGAAGGTCCCGCTTGAGGTCGCATTTGATCAAGATGGGCGAATATCGCGGGAACGGGGCGTGTGGGGGATGGAATGAAATTAGGGAAAGACTGAGATGCAGCAGATGGAGCCAACTATACATTAGCTCGATTCAAAAGACAAGACTTACGCTTTGGGTCTCGTTCGAATCAGCGTCTCCAGCCACCGGATTATGATGTTGTATAGGCCTCGGATCAGGCCTAGGCCTAATTGGTGTCGTCTCTCCACCCCACGAGAGGAGCGTCTCAGCTTGCATCGGGACAGCTTTGAAGTCCCTGATGACAGGGGGCGCCATGGGAGTGAATGATTTAGGCGCGGGAGAAGGGGAAGGGGATGTTATTGGAATAGCGGATCGAGGGGATGTACCTGTAGGTATTCGGCGTAATTGACGGGATTTCGGCGGTGTGTTGATTAGTACAGGTGCAGGGGCAGATAATCGGCCGCGGTTGGGGGAAGGTGTAGGCGAGCGGCATAATTCATTATACACCGCCGAGGGACTGAACGCGTTTGCTGGGACGGGGTTTTCTACGTCCCGAGTGGACCGGGCTGGTATGTCGTGCTCCATGGACACAGTATGCCGCAGAGAGTTGACGACAATCGGCGCGAGTCTCGGTGGATCCAATGAGGGAATATAATCCCTCTTGCGCTTTCCGTCTTTCGGCGATATCTCATCCTCACGAGATTGGGATGAACCAACCACTAGCCTGTTCTCATTCTCCTTCTCCTTCTCCTTATTCCTCCTTCGCTCCAAAGCACGATCATGTGCCCGCTCATCAATGACCCTTTTAGCATTCTCTTTCTCTTTCTCCTTCTTTGACTTCAATCTCTTCCTGGCTGGACTCCCCTGTCCCTGTCCCGTTCCACCTCGAGCAGGGGATTTCAGACGGACAAATTCCCTACCGCAAAGCCTTCGATGGATATCGAGGACGTAGTCCGGTACTGGCGTTATGGGTCTATCGGAAGATATATGGCTCGCTACTGGAGATCCAGGAGGGAAAAGGGGGGATGAAGTCCGATATCTTTTCCGAGGTGGAGTGTGGGATTGATCTTGGTCGATAGCGTCAGACATCCCCGAGCTCGAACTCACAGGCGCAGACCGGTGCGTCTGGAGTGGAACGACTTTAGGCTTCATGTCGGTGGTGGTAGTAGTGTTCGTAGGTCGACTACGATTACGAAGTAAATCATCCCGCTTATCCACCTCTTCCTCTGGCTCATCTGGACTTGATCTCCTCTCATCAGCACGGACAGCTAAGCGGGATTTCCGAATCGTTTCTCCCCTCCCGGGCGGTCTTGGAGTGGATGTCGATATCGATGGACTACCCCTTTTCTTCGCACTATCATCCTCTACCTTCTTAATGGAAGTAGGCGTAAAGAACCCTCCAGCGATCGATCCTTGTTTCTTCACTTGGGAAGGAGGTAGACGTTTGACGGTAGTTGGAGGAGTTGCGAATCCATTTCGTAGTGCCGTAAGAGGACGCTGTGTCTTCTTGGTGGAAGAGGAAGAGGAAGGAGCCGTTTGGATCCATTTAGATGGATCGGGCAAGAATCGGGGTTTCTATTTGTTAGCTCTTGTCTCCCCAGGGATCTGCGTCGGGATTGAGGGTATGGATGTACCTTGTTTGAGTTCTCTGCCATGATGACTATACTATGCTATGTAGTTACAGCCACTGATGGTAGCATGATAGGTATGAAGAAGAGAAATAAGATGACATGAATACAAGTCGACGCGATTAAGGTTAAAGATCGTAACTTTGTGAAATCACACGCGTAATCTAGGGTCAACCATCATTGTAGAGTATAATACAGATCATCATGCAAGAAGAAGCTATGCATGCAATACAACTTCTGGTTGGCTAGAGATCGACAATCATACGATAAAGACTAGCCATCGGCATTCCTTAAATGGGGCGGGACATATCTCAGGCCCAGAAAAGTGAAAATCTCTTTCTCGGTCTCGAATAATATTTCTTTACCAGAGTTAATCTCGATGATGCCAGCTTTGAATTTATATCCTCGATCCTCTGCGTATCTCCTACTGATCAGTCTATCGCCATTTTCATGCTCTTCTCTGTCTTATCCCCAATGGCGCGTTTACCAGCCGGCAAATCATGACCAATTTGAAAGGTAAAGATAACAGAGCTCTCGGCCATGGACGAGTGTGACTTACTTGAGATCCCGCTCAAACATCATACTCCCCGACCAACTCAATATAGCAGCTGAGTACCTCTCTTTCGGCGCCGAGATGAAATCGACTCTACGATGAAGACGTCCAGGACCGGGTAATTTGAAAATGACAAAAGCTTTATCGAGATTATCGAAATTATTCGATGAACCATGTACAGAGAGATTATCATCTCGTCTCATGATTTCTGAAATCAGTTCTCCTAGCGCTACGGGTTTGAAAGGAATGGAGTGAGAGAACAGAGGACATACGGAGGACATGGGTGACTATGCTCATCTGTGTTAACCTTCTATAAAGGTCTCGTAAGAGTCCTCGATCATCGCCTTCGTTTGGCGGACAAAAGACTATATCGACATCGTTGGATTGGGCTTTTCCACGTCGATACCTGACATCAGCCTCTTTCCTGTGAGGCACATACCCAAGCTTGAAGACTCACCCTCCGGTCAACGTATATCGACATCCTGGCATTACAGCGTCCAAATGCTCTCTGACACATCGTCCGATCTCCTCGACTTCAGCTCTGGGTATTCTGTCATTAGTGCCAAGTCCCATTGTATCATCAATTTTCGCGTGGAACAGTCCACCCTATGGAATTAACTCACGGAGTGTCAAGCTCCTCCTTCAAACCAATCCAAGCATCAACAATCTCAACTTGCTTCATCCCCCCATTCATTCTCCTTCTCATACGATCCTTCTCCCTCACCTCCGGAGACTCATCAGCAATTCCTTCATAATGCTGCCGTAAATCCTCCAGTGTGCGGCATTGATATTGATCATATAATGTTTTAGCGGTCGTGTGACCTATTGTGAATATTGAAGAAAAAAGGCGGAGGGCTTGAAAGCGGGATGAAGAGAGGATTTCGGCGGATTCGACTATAGTCCCTGTTGCTAGGAATTCATCGATCTGACAAGTCAATACCGTTCGACACTGCGAGATGCGATAAGCAAGGGAAAGGGGAAGGAAAGACTGACTCTGGTCGCTACTCTTTCCCCGACATCGAGGAGTCGTTCAGCTTCTTGACCTGATTTGATCTGTCTCGGTATAGCTTCTTATCAGCCTAAAATTTCTAGACCGGCTCGGCTGCCTCGAAATTGACTTACATTTGAGGACCTGAGCATTAGCGTTGATCAATCAGGTCAGAACCGCTTGATGAAATAGAAAACTCACACTCATACTACGCCTATAAGAGAGTACATTCGAGTTCATCTGTCCCCTTTCCTCAAATAATCGGGATTCATAGATCGGTTTGATAGCTTCAATCTATGATCAACTCTCTCCTTACTTTGAATCCCCCCAATAAGACATACCAAATCCTGATTAACACATATAAGCGGACTTGGCCTTTCAACACACAACCTCGGGACATTTTCTAATTCGATATCCTCGTCCCACATCTCTAAATCAGGTAGCGAATCACCTTGATCAATCTTCCGTCTTTTCCTTGGTGTTGGCGCAAGTCCATCTCCATTCTCGTCCGAGTCAGAATCAGAGAGGAAATGGGGTTCTGATTTCGATTTTATAGGTAAGACTAGGTAATCGTTTATATTTGGTAAATGTGGGATTTGATTTTTGGTAGATGCTTCCAATGCTTGGGTATAGGTATCGTATATAAAGTCTGTACTGATCACAGGCTTCAGATCCTATCTATCAGCTTTTTCTCCTTGCTTAGTCCAGATCAGGGTTAGTCAGGTGTACATGACATGGACATGGACATACAATGAATTTCCCCAGAACCCTACTTAATCTAGCTCGTCCTTTGAGAGCGGTGACTACCCACCTCGCACCCTCTAAACCATCACATCGTCCTCCCAGATCTTCTATACTCTGATATAGAACTCCCAAGTCCGCTTCCAACTTAGCCGGGACGATGTGGAATACTAAACTCGCAAAGAGCGGGTAAAGTGGGGCAGAGTGATGATGCTTCACATGAAGGGTCGAGGAGGAGGAGGAAGCTGCCGGGATAGCTTCTAGTGAGGGCCTTTTCCCATTCTTTAGCATGACGTAGATATGGACAAGACAGGATTATCGAAACATAGCGATAATGTACACGAACAACTCGCTGACATGGTAGCAAGATGGGGGGGATCGACGAATTCTATCCGGGTGCCTGGTGACGAAATCAACCGTAGATTCCAGCAAATTGGCTCATCACTGAGTGCAGGCAGAGACCAGTCGGCATAGCCAAGAAGAGAGGTGCATCACTTGTACTCCGGATAAAGAGAACTGTATACACGCTGTTCACTATTCACACTAATCGATATTAAACTATTCACAGAATCTACTGTATCTTCCTTCGTCCCGCCCTGTTGAGCCCGGCAATCTACTGGTGCTGCGACTTGTACCATTCGTCAAATTTGGCCTTGTTGGCAGCTGCTTTATCTTTCCATTCCTGCCCGTCAGCGCCGGTCGCCGTCTCCAAATTGAGGATCTCAACGAAGAAGCTGAAACCTCGAAACCTCACTCACCTGCTTCTCGCCCTCGCTCATACTGTTCCACTTTTCTCCCGCCCGCTTAGCAACAGCCGTCGCCTTCTCCTTTCCTTGTTCATCACTGCCAGCACGTTCTCTGAAATCCTTCATGAATTCAAAGAAAGCAGTCAAAGGTTTCCCAGGACTACCACTAGCCTTACTTAATTCCCTACTTCTAGCTTTCTTTCCACCTGGAATCCGTAGTTTCTTCCCAGTAGCAGCTTCAATTGCTTTAATAGAATCATCCGATAATCCTTCTAGGAATGAACGGTATTCCTTGTCGTAAGCAACCTTTAGGTCTTTGGCTTGTTTAGTGTATTCCTCTTTTGAAGCTTCGGTTAAATCGTTCCATGCTGAACCCATTTGACCGGCTATGGATTTTAGAGAGATCTTGGCTCCGTCTGCAGTCACTGATTGACGATTGTCGGTGAACCATTTCTTGACAAAGAGGGTGTAGGCGGATGCGGGTGCTTTGGGTACCGTTGGGAGAGATGGGTCTGGGGTCAGCCATCTGTTCACGCGTACCTCGGAATAGGACTGCGATCTCGAGGGCGGTCTGTCACCACTTCGCATGAGATCTGTACAGCTCATCCTGCCCTGTCCACAGGCTATTCGTCCAGGCCGGAGCATTGCCGCCACCGCTCACAAGACACGAGATAGAGATAAGATAAACATCCGCGGAACTCACCAATCTCCTTCTTCTTAGCCATCAATACAGCAGAAGTAGCAATAGGTCTAGCCCCGGCCTTCAATGGCGCGACAAGCGCAGATGTTCGATATAGGGATAACATCATGATGAGTGGGTGATATGGTAAGGTATGTGTAAGATGGAGATGGACGTAAATGACCGAATTGAGTTGAGTTGTTGATGAAGCCGGTTTCAGGGTAATCTTCGATTATTAGGGGGAATTACTTCATGTTCAATAGGAATATGATATCCTATTAGTCCTATTTGTATTACGACGCGTCGATGCATTAGGATTAATCCGACTACCTAGCTATCTATCTACGTGCTGGTGGTTCAACAACCTCATTCTTTATACGTGATTCCCCTACTTCTGATTTCTCCTCATCCCTCGTCTCCTGGTCTGGGAACTTGTTACTCCATTTATTCCCATTCATACGTATTCTCTCACCCCGGTCTGATATCAGTACCAATCCTCCACGAGAATCCAGAGGGATTACATGACGCGACTTACGAGCAACAAGCATGATTCCCATTGAACTCAGTGCGAGTAATCCTGCAAAGATGGTATACAGCCCTCCGTCTCCTATAGCATCCTGAATAGGTCTTGCGATTTGAGACATGACACAAGCCAAGCAACCTCTCACGAACGAATTACTAGATACTGCCGCACTTGATCGGCCCTAATCATCAGCTGTTTTCCATATATGACAAGAGGAGGTGGGGACATACGGGATTGACGTCCACCAGGTACGCCAAGGTAGAGGCGTATATCAACATTACTGATAGACCAGCAAAGAATAACGAGATGACTATTCCGGCGATATTGACGTGTGATCCGGCAGTCCAGGCGTATGTGAGGAAAGAAGCGACTAGGACAGGCATGAACCAGAGTGTTCCTTTTAGTCTCATCTGTGGGTCAGCATCATTCCTGTACTCCGATGTCCGCCAAAGAGATATATATTCTCGCGTGAGGCAGTCGATAAGGTGACATACCTCGGGGACTGATACACCGTTATTCGCCTCTCGTAGTCGCCTCAGATAAACATCTGACCATTTGCCACCTGCTACTGAACCGACCATATTTCCAGCTCCGAAAGATAAGATCACTACACCAATGATCAAGGGATTGTAGTTGTATGGTGAACTATACATCAGCTTATGCTATTACTCGAGATCGCGGCTGAATGGCTTACGCAGCTAAAGTGATAGCAGCTGTGTAGGTGACGGTATACTGAGCAGCGAACAAGATACCTACCATGAGTACCCGCACCATGAGATGACATTACACGAAGGGCAACTTACTAGAACTCAAAAGAACAATAGCATTTGTAGGTTTCTTGAAAATGACAATCATGACGGGAATAGGATTAATATCCCTAAAACTCGGTTTAATCTTCTGATGCTCTTCCACCCGACGCTTCTTTAGACCAAGGTATCGCCAATCCCGACTATACAATACAATCTCGTTATTCTCCGTATCCACTACCGCAGAGGTGTTTACCGCAGGGGTCGATTCCCTTCGACCTGGTGTTTGAGGTGGCGTGGGGGCATTTGAAGGAAGACCTTTGGCGATTTTTCGTTGGCGACGTTTCTCGTAGTTCTGTTCGTGTTGCAATGCGCGTTTCAGGGCTCGTTCAATAGCGATTTGGTAGGCTCTTGATCGCTACTTGTCAGTCTTCCTTCTTGGTCGTTCTTTCCCCATCTTCGAAATGAGATTTAGACCCAAGGCGACTTACTTCACGTCTCCATGTATCAGGGAAGAACAAGAACATTGCCCAACACTATCCGTCAGCTTTAGTCTTCAAAACAAGGTAAGAGGAAAACACACAGATCCAGCAAAAGCAGAGATGAAGTACAAAGAAGCCCTCCATCCGAAAGCCTATTATGTCAGTCCACCATCTTCTTTCCAGTCAAGATACCGTGACATACATTACCAAGTGCACCACCTATCAATGGACCCAAAGCGGGGCCTAGGAGAGGCATGCCATAAAAAAGGCCGAGCTGCAGGTCAGCGTAGCACTATGCCCACTATCAATTGTCAAAGACACGAGCGAGGAAGAGGAGACATTGAGAAAAAGAAAATTAAAATACAATTACTAACCTTCTGTCCACGTTCGTGAACTTCATACATATCCGCCAGACTCCCTGCTCCAACTGAAATAACAGCAGAAGAACCGATAGCTTGTAAACACCTCATGCCGATCAAAACTGGCATAGTAGGTGCTCTGGAAGCTACGATCGATCCGACGGTGTAAAACTGACATGAGCTATGTTCCTTGGTCTTGACCACTGCGCTAGATCTGGTGATGAAGACTAAGACTTACCCCGAAGGAAGTTAGGTAAACTGGTTTCCGACCGATGATCTGCTTATCAGCACCTCCCTTAATCCAGAGGGCAGGCGGACTTACATCCGCAACAGTCGACCAACAAACAGTCATTCCACCTTGTAATCTATCATCAGTACCTAGTTCCCATATATTCATATCAATTTTGAAGATGTAATGAGACTCGGACTTACAAGATGAACATACTCAAACTTAAACCGATTTGAGTATCTGTAGCGTTTAAATCACTTTTCACTTCATCAATCACTGGATTGTATATACTTGGATTGATTAATGGTCCGAGCTATATGGATCAGTTCTAAACTTATCATCACGCCCTAAACTTATCATCACGCCTAGGTGTAATATAGGCAGAGCAAGGGGAGATAGGAGACACGTACAACCGAAATAGTCATCATTGTCAAAACCAAATTCTTCTTCAAATTACTCCATTCTCTAGGATCATCATCCACTGGAACATGTTCAATATCCACCACACTTTTCGGTACTGGCGCCTCCCTGCCTCGTTCCAAATCAACCCCGTCAGTAGAGATAGCCCCCGAATTGGATCTTGAATTTGATCTTGATCTTGATCGAGATGGACCAGCTTCTAGTTCTACCTCGGGGAATTCATCGAAATGAGCATGAGCATGATGTGGTGGATGGGTGTCTATTGATTTGGCATGTGTAAGAGCGCTAGTCAAGCGACTCGATCGGCGGGATAGGGGTACTACCCCAGCTGTTGTCTGTGGGAGGACCGACATTGACTTCTCCTTCAAAATTGTTTGTCGAGGAGTCTATTCGGTATTTTGTTGTATACACAAGGCTATCTAGATATACACAATCACAATGAATAACGAAACTACAACATCTAACCCCACATGACCTATATACATCACATGACTCGTCAAGGACCCTCAGAAACATCCAAGATTATACCTTGCCGAATCAACGGCTTTCGCCGTCGGCCGATCATATTCGGCCGATTTACAGTAATTATTACATAAGCCCATAGTGCTAGAAGTAGACTTCCTCAACGACCAGTTTGTAATTCGTTTCTAGATCTTTGTAATGCGCTATCCTGGCGTCTCTGGCTCTCTTCGCTGTCTGACATATCAGCCGACTGAACACTTGAAGGGATCTGAATGACTTACACCATGATATTCAGGTTCAATAAACACTTTCTCCACTTGTCGACGACCTTGTCCTTCGTTTTCTCTCGAATCGTTGCTGACCCCTGACTCGCGCTTGGTCTTCTTCCTCAACCTGTGTGAATCACGACCTTTCCAGGCTCCTTTGATCATCGGTCCATCAGGTCGCGCGGGCACGTCGACTTCGGCCTCCAACCCCGATGGAGACTGACAAGGCGAAGGAACGGGGGTGGGCGAGTATGTCAATCTCGTAAGTTCTCGACCTGGTGGTGGAGGAGTAGGAGATGATGTGGCTCTATACCACCTTGGTCTCTCGCCTTGGTTCTTAGCTAAGTATATCGCGGGGATAGGAAATCTAACTCACGCTTCATGTATCGCTCAGCTTTAGCAAAGCCCAGTGAATCACCTTCTACGTTGTCACTGCTCACGCTGGCCGTCTCGCCAGCGGCCAATGAGAATCGGGGAGATCTCTCATTCGCCAGAGACCATCTTGGGTCCGTGACTCGATTTGCGAAATCCACTTCGTCAACTTGATCGTTTTGCTGATCCTCCATGGGACTGATCAGCTCGGGATGAGCTTCCGGGCGGAGTGGCTGCTGGTCATCAACTCGGTCCGGAGAAATCGCCTGGAAAGCTTCAGAGTCGAGATGTAATACGTCATCGACAAAGTCGCTGTCTAAGTACTTGTCCGAGCTTAGACCGATTTTGCTAATATTTAACCCTCGATCAATTTCGACGGGGTCAGGGTGATGACCTCCCCTCATCACGTCGGTTTCCGGACTGATTCCGGATCTACTTCGAGAACCTTTTGATTTCCCTTGGACTCGACATGTAGGGGCCTGATCAGGCTGTTTACTGGCAGCTGACCCACCGGAACTCGGCCCGCTGAGGCTGTCAATCTGTCCCATCGTTCGCCGATCCGAGTTAGGTTCGTCGGACAATACCGACGTCTCTCGAATCGGGACGGTGATATCCCAGATCCTAGTCGGATCAACCTCATCCGACTCTGGGTCGATCACTTCCTGTTCCTGTTCTTGAGATATAGCCTTAATGGTCCTCTCATCTTCCATATCCTCATCACCGAAATCGACTGGAACTTCCATTTCTGCAAATTCCACTAATCGATCAAATTCTTCTTTCTCTTGCAGATAATTGTTGTATTCCTCTTCGGGATCGAACCATTGAGTAGTGTATCCCTTTTCGGTAGGGGTGGGTGATGTATCAGGTGATTGTGGTCTTGTAGTACCGTCCGCATCGATAGAGATCGTCAGGCCGAATACGTCTTCGCCGATGATGGTCTCGGCACCTACCGCGAAAGTATGGTCATTGATTTCCACTGAGGAAGCGGATTGGATGTGGGATGGCGAACCGGTAGTGAGTGGAGATAGCGTCATTGAATTCGAAATGGATGAAGAACCGCCGTTAGGTTCCACTCTCGACACTGATCCCTTTGGAGTGGACTGGGTACCCATACTTGCCTAATTTGTAAGCGATCGAGGGTTGATAGGACTTACTTTACTAATCCTACTATCCCTCTTATACCTCTTACGAGCTGGTGTACCTTCTAATCCCATCCCCAATCCTTTCTTCTTGACAAGTTCTCGGTTGAAAGCGTTTGAATTAGTACCAGTAGTGGTTGTAGTGGATAACGTCGTGTTCTCCTTGTTGGTATTGGTATTGGTGTTGTTATGAGTGCTGGTTCTACCCCTCTTTACACTTCTTTTCCAAGCACTAAATCCACTAGCTGACACTATCCCATATCCTACATTCGCCTTCGTTTTCATTTTCTTGGATGAACCAAAAGCGAGACCACGCGGGCCAGGTCCTGGTGGAGATATAAGGAGTTGATGAGATGATTTAGATCGACCAGTCGGAGTGGTTTGAAGATGTGACATGTTTCCTTGCTTCACCCTCGTACAAGAGGGAGTCGTTCGATGGCCGACCGAGATTGATGTGTTTCGATGAGGACTAATGAAGGAGAGAACTAAGATGTAAGGAGGAGAAGCTGGATGACAAGAGAATGTGAATAGCTGGAGAGAATGTGTAATTGCAGGAGGAAAGGAAAATAGTTGGATCAACGTCTACGCACGGACCTTGATCGTTAGATCAGTCAACTTGTATCACCTCTCGTCATTGATACCACTTCCAGTTCTTGATGAATCGATACATGGCTGTACAACATTACACGACTATGCTGGATGACTTGCGTGGGATGGTATTGAGATGAGCTCCGATGTAAACCAGAAAAAGGCCTAAGCGTACTGCTTTATCAGCTTGATCGTGTGGTGAATGGCTGTCTCGGACTCACTCTGGTATAAGTCCTCCCAAAGAAATCAGCGACCCCTCCACTACCCCTCTTATC
>Ga0265797_10000882_pt1 | contig 54066 bp, 49 predicted proteins | sample P2T30metagenome_FD_192433 | JGI IMG/M metagenome (GOLD analysis project Ga0265797, IMG submission 192433) | Plant litter microbial communities from East Loma Ridge, Irvine, California - P2 T30 | ecosystem: Environmental > Terrestrial > Plant litter > Unclassified | place: USA: California...
ACACTGGCAACCTAACATACCGCATGTTTGACGTCGGTGGACAAAGGTCGGAGCGTAAGAAGTGGATCCACGTGTTCGACAACGTTCAAGTCGTACTTTTCCTTGTAGCAATCAGTGGATACGACCACGTGCTTGTGGAAGATCGCAATGGCGTAAGTTCAAACACCACTGCAGGAGTGTTTACAATACTAACTTCTACAGAACCAAATGCAAGAAGCTCTCATGCTGTTCGAAAGCATTGCCAACAGCAAGTACTTTGAGAAGTCCGCTCTCATCCTGTTCCTCAACAAGATCGATCTCTTCCGCGAGAAGGTCATGAGCGGCAAGTCGCCTATTCGCGAACACTTCCCGGACTTCCCTGGCGGCGACAAGGACATCGACGCCGGCCAAGAATTCTTCGCACGCAAATTCAAGAACCTCGTGCGCGACCCTGGCAAAGAGGCCTACGTCCACTTCACCAACGCAACCGACACCAACTTGCTCGACAAAACGATGAAAAGCGTGCAAGACATGATTGTGCAAAGGAACTTGCACCAGTTAATGCTGTGAGCACCCTCGATTCCCGTTCCTTCTATCCTGTACTTTGCCCGGAAGCCTTTTTTCCCTTATTATCATGCGCCATTGTGGACGCACTTTCTATGTTTTCTTTTTTTCTTGAAAGACACTTTTCATTTGCATGCTGCGACTAGGGCAGCGCCGGAGAAAGTAAAGGGCAGCAAAATCGGAAAGATGGAGAATATGCCCCAGAGTAGGGTATGGACATCTGGAACGACTATTATCTCGTATTTGTCCATCCGCCTTATGATCTCCCCCTCCCTCTCGCGCCGTCCTGTAGGCAGCGAGGGGACGGATTTCTTATTCTCGCTGCTACTTCGAAATTATCCAAATCCTCGTCGAAAAACCAAAACCTATCCTTTGAAAGATCACCATTCTGATCATATGGCGTGTTACCTTGCAGATTGAGCTGAAAGCGGAAAAACATCGGCTTTGCGCGCACGAACCGAGAAGAGAACAAGGAACCCCCCGGCAACCTCCATCCTTCTCTCTTATCTCCCCCGATCTCCGATTACGACCACTCCAAAGAAGGAAAAAGGATTCAGGTACCAATGGTTGGCAGACTCTCTCCAAGACATCTTGCTTTATTCAACAACTCCAAGCGAGCGAGCGGGAAAACACAGGCAGGATATACTACTTTACTACTACTACTACTACTACTACTTACTTTTTTTTTATTATGTTCAACAAGAAAAATGTTTCCATCTGCTTGTTTGTTTATCTGGTTTCTGTTTGTGGGGTTTGTTGTTGGTGGTGATGTGTTTGTTGTGGTTTATCCCAATGGCCTCCCCTTTGGGTTTTCATGCTGTGTTAGAGACCAGCAGCTCGGCATAGGCAGACACCGCATGAGATTACTCATCCGGGATTGACGGTGAATGTATGCTTTTGTTTGCTTATGAACCACATACTCGCATTGTTTTGCATGTGGCTAGGTGGGTTAAGCTTGCCACGAGGCAAAATAATCTTCAGATGGAAGGAGCGACCGGACCGGTGAACTTGTTTTGACCTCACCTTTTCAGCGCACAAGCAAACGCGCATGCATTTAAACACCTCACGTCAACAAGGAAAACAAACAGGTCACGTGCCATGATCACCTCACTGCCGCCTTTCACTAACACGACCTTGTCCTTCCGCTTTACTCACTGGTTGGAATCCGACTACTACAAACCGCGAACCTGGTCCCAAATCCGACTCTACCAGCCCTGAGCCACCTTCTCTTTCAACCTCACTATATACGAGACGAAAACCACCAGTACGTCACTACGACACATCATGGACAGGCCTCTGACCTCGGAACTACGGCCTACTAAGCCTCCTAACACCTTCTCCACTCTGGAATCCGCTTGCCCAACACTCGAGCATGCCAAGAGTACCCTCTTGACCGCCAGATTGCAGCACCAATCTGCAACATTGCTTCGCCATCCTTACGATCCATCTGGTTGGATTGCTCGATCGGCCACGCTTACAACCCTCGGCTTTCCAGAGCTAGCTGTAGGCGATGCCCACAAAGCTACAAGACTTTGCGAAACTATGCTTTCTTTCTTGGATTCTAGACCAGACGAGAACTGGTCTTTGGGCAATGGGAGCGGCTTCTGGATGCTTAACGATAATACAACCACTGCAAACAAAGCTCAAGGCGGCGAGGAACAGCTGAGAACCACACTGCACACATTTGATTTACAAGCACGTCAACTACAGGCGTCGAATTTCCACTACAAGGAACACAAGGAAGGGAAGTACGTCCCGCAGGAATATCCATGGCTCGAAGCGAAACACTGCGGAAGAAGTCAAAGCGTTCTTGACGACATCATAGCCGAGATCGCAAACAATGAAGTCAAGACAACAGCTGGATTACCTTGTATTGAAGTCAAACGCTGCACTTTCCGGCCAGGCGAAGAAGACGAAAGCGACGGCGCGGCTCTGGGAATCTTCGCAACTTGCAATCTACGAAAGGACACTAAGATCCTTGTTGACAGAACCGAATTCTTCGGCTGCAACGGACCAGGCCCCAAGAATTGTAGAGCGAACTTAGGAGGCGGTGCAGGATGTCTGCACCCTATCCATCCCAACATCGGTTCTGACGAAGGCAAACATGATCTGAGATGGGTTCGCGAGCGTGCGGGTAGCCACGCTGCGGATCCACTGCTTGTTTGCCGCGTATTGATGGCTTGCGCTCAAGCAAACCTGGAATCTCCACTCGACCTGCCGGCGATTGCACGACTTACAGCAACATATCATCGTCAAGCGGTCAAGACGTTTCGACTGGACCGCGATTTTGCGATCATCAACGACGCTTTGGAATTATTCGGTTTCGATATCTTCGCTAACCAGAATTACGACACCTGGGTCATGTTTACACTATCAGCGAGGTTAAGCAACAACGGCTGGACCAACCCCATGTCCGTCAGCTTGAACCCGCTTTTCAGCCTCTTCAATCACAGCTGTGAACCCAATGTCGATTGGGCAGCTCAAAAAGATCATCGCACGGTGGTGATGCGAGTCTCAAAATATGTGGTGGCCGGAGAACAACTTTTCGTGGAGTATGACGGATTCGAACACGACAAGCCAGTCGACGAGAGACGCGAAAGACTCACCAGGTGGATTGACGGCCCTTGCATGTGCAGCAGATGTGTACGTGAGGAGCAGGCGCAAAGGGAAGCGGCATCGGGAAACGATCAGATGCAAGACGGGCAAATTGCAGACGTGAGTTGACTTCCCAAAGATACTGTACGATTGGATGCGCTGACGGATTGAAAGACTGCAGCCGCACACGGCGTGAATGGTGCTTTTGCATGTGACGGACATAACAGCTCAATGACACCTGCTTGGGACACATCAGAAAAGCCAACTTTCCCTGAAGATTCATACTGGGCGGCAGTTTTGTGATATATTTGAGAGGTTTGGATTTTGATTTGCTGTTATGTGAGCGATTTTGCTGATTGGTACTGTATTACGTACAGAAAGGTCACGACCAGAGCCATGAATTATTGATTGCCATCAATGAAAAGAAATTCATTAACAATATTGTTGCCGTTATTTATTGACATGTATCTCCGTGTCTACGGCTCACGCTTGTGCTGCTGCACTGATCTTTCTTGTCAAGAGCAGGAGTTGTGACCATTGAGAGGTCTAGTCTTCCTTTTTCGCTGTTTATCGTTGTTGTCTCCAACCTACGATTCCGCATGTGCTGCTGCCTGGAGCGTCCTCGTCAAGTATGCCGGTCGTGATAACTGGGAGCCTTGACTTCGAAAATTTGAACCTCCTTCTCGAGTTCTCACTGACGACGACAGACTTGATTGACAGCGCGTCACTCTTCAAGTTTCACCCTGAGTAGCCTCTCGATATCATCCGCCATCAGCCCAGTCGTCTCGTCAAAGGCACGCTTGGCTGCGCCGAAAATCCGCCTCGCGCGGTCGCCGGGATGGGCAATGCTGTTGAAGGTGTTGATAGCAGCCCAGGCTGATGTTAACAGCGGCTGGGAGATCTCGCTCTCGGTGGCGGCGTAGCCGTTGAGGCTTTGTCTGTAGCTCTCGAGAGTTGCTTGGGCACGTCGTAGAGTGCAGGCTGCGGCTTCGGCTTCGGCTTCCTTGCGCTGTTTTGCGTTGAGGTGCAGGATGAGGGGCGGGCGGGCGCTGTCTCGGCGGATCTTGCGAGCAGGGTTGTTGAGGTTGGTGCTGGTGGGAGCGCCGTTGCTTGCGTTGGTGTTGGTGGGAGCACCTTTGCTTGCGTTGGTGTTCTTGAGAGTGAGGCGAGGCATTTTTGGTTGGTTGATGTGACTTGGTTTCAAGTCGAGTTGGATGGTTGTTGTTCTGGTGTTTCGATGACATGCAAGAGATGGTCGGAACAATGCAGAAGGCACTACCCTTAAGGAATGGTCGCGGCCATTGAATAATCGTTTATGCTATAGTGTTTCGCTAGCTTGGGTGTGAGGACAGCCATGTCAGCACGCGCAGAGCACGCATGTGAGGACCAGCGAGATAGCCGGCGAAACACAGGATGGCGTATTGTCACTTTTTTCTGCCAAACTGTTTTACTCCACGCTCTCAATGGCTACTAAGTTTCGTGGTGGGATAGTAGTGGCGCGTGGTCACAGGGAGTGATGACAAAGCCGCTGAGAGTTCCGGGTTCTTAGGCATGAGAGCACACATATCGCCATTCAAGAACTCTATCTTGATCTATTGACCCTGTCAGCGAAACAATCTATGTTTACAGCTTCGCCTTTCCTTCAACCAAAGGAATACCAGTGATACGTTCAAGCTCCTTTACTGCCACATCCGTCTTGCCCAACGTAACCTTGACCGTCTGCATGCCCACCTTCTTGCCAGTGCGCAAGTTTCCTCCAATATCATCCAAGAACACCACATCTGACATCCTCACATCTTCGCCATTCCATCCCTTCTGCCGCATGAACTCTGCGACACGGCCAAGAGTGTAGAAGTAGATATCCTCAGCCGGCTTCCGAAGCCCAACATGCGCCGACGAGACAAACACATCAAACAAGCCCTTTAGCTCAGCATTCTGCTTTCCCTCTGGCGTTGACACATCATTGAAAGCGTGGTCTGCCGGGAATATGGAGGTATTCGACATGGCAGCAATAACAAGCTTGCCATCGCTCGCGTCCGCCGCCGCGCGCAACTTCTTGAGCGCAGGATACATGTACGGATCAGGTTCGCGCGCGATGCGCATCATCTCCCAGTACAACCACTCAGCATCGATGTCTGGGACTGGTGGCACGTTGTAGGCTGCCTCTTCAGCGGCATCGGAGCCCTTCTCTTTGCGCTGGCGCGCTAAGTGTTTGGTGTAGAACACGCGCCATCTCTTGTCGTCCGAGAGATCGCGTTTGAACTCTGCGAACCAGGCTTTATCGAGAGGGACTTCTCCGCGCTCGAGTTTCTGCCAGGAGCCATTCGGGTTGGTGGCTGAGATGGAGTGGTTGACCCAGCCGGGCGGGATGCCGTTGGCGCGTTCGTAGTCTAGGATCGCTTGGAAGGGTGAGATGACCTGGGTGTGAGTTCAGCGTCTGTGCTAGGTATTTATCTATCATCAAGTCAACATACGCAGACACCGCCGATGTCGAAGAGTAAGACCCGCGGTCTGCTTGGCTGTGGAGGAGGCATTTGAAAGGTGGAACCGAAGAGGATGTATGACTTATTCTTCTTGGTCCAAAGACTCGACATGTTGGCTAATACATTGCCTTGTAAGTTATCTGGGGCCTACTCTTGACAAGAGCCTCGGCCTTTTGAATCCGCCATTACTGAGACTCGTAGGTTATACGAGTGTAGCGTTCAGGTGTTAGCCGCGGCTATCAGCTTGCAGATGATGGAGAAGGCAATGTGCACGAGCCATGCATATGACAGAGGAGGGCATCGGAAGAATAATGATATATCTACCCAGGCCGTTAGGCCTGCTGAGCATCGATAATCTACATGTATTGATATATACTACAGTATCCTACAATCATCTCAACGCTCGTATCATACAGCACCATGCCATCTCAACGCTTCCCTTTAACAAATGCCTGCACCTCATTGGCAAGCTGCTCTTTCTGCCATTGCGCGAGTGGCCACACGTTGTCTTGTTTAGGACGACCGTCTTGAGGTTCTTGTGCCTGTTGCCACAAATCGTCACCAGCGGCAGTCTTCTCCTGCTGCTGTCGATTCCATTCCATCCTCATGCACATAAGCTGCATACGTCTTTGGCTACGCAACTGTTGGCGCTTTGTGTGCTGTTGCGTTCTTTCAGTAATCGCCGCCAGTCGCGCTGTAAAGCGCTTCTTTTCCACGGCCTCGCTGATGCTCAGACGGCGAATTCGAAGGGGAGATTCTCCATCGTATTGTGTCGCAAGATGCTTTCGTTCCACGGCCTCGCTGATCCGTAAACGACGGATGCGGAAGGTGGGTCGTTGCTGTTCTGCACTGCGAGAATCCACTGAAGGCAAGTCTGCGGCGGCCTTGTGCACTTCTCTTGAAATTGCTGTGCCTGATGACTTCTTCGGCATCGTGACAGCACTCGCTGCCAATCGACGAGCTCGATTTTTGCGATTCTGCCGTTTCATTCTCGGATCGTCCACACGGCGACCACCTTGACTCTTAGCAGGTAACGCAGGCAGACTCTGTTGCAGACCAATCGTGTCAATAGCCTCCTGTTCTATCCTGCGTTCAGCCTTGAGCTCGACTAGCAGTCGTTCCAAGCGTTGCACAGCGGATAAGCAAAGTCGAAGCCACTCTTTCTTCCTTTGAGACCTTGAAAGATTGGCCCAATCTATACTTTCGATCTTAGACGTCACTTCACTCGAGACAGCATCCGTCACCTGTTGACTAGTGAAGCCTGCCCTGATGATCCTCTCGTGTGCAACGCTATAGCGTCCTAGCAGCGAATCAAATTCATAACGGCGAACCTGGAAAGGCCAGGTAGCTGCGAGAGCTCGGTACGCATCATGCAGCAGATTCAAACTGTCTGTTTTGGCTAGTCACCGCGGGGTCAACGAGTCCGACGATTTGTTTTCCAGGTCGGCCGCAGTCGGTTGTGCGTCTTCCGTTTCATCGTGTTCGGCAAAGCTCCGGAAAAGATTTGCCAATTCCGTATTGTCAGAAGAGTATTCGATCTGCTCAAGCTCGGCCGATTCTTCCGCATGCATTGTGTCATGAGTATCTTGTGCTTCGCTGGCCTGAGATGCTACTGAGCTGGAACCGGACACTTCTGCCCGTTCGGCAGCGCTTTGAAGCCGGAAGTAGTCAGTGCCAACGTTTTGGGCTGAGCTGGAAGCGGACACTTCTGCCCATTCGGCAGCGCTTTGAAGCCGGAAGTAGTCAGTACCAAAGTGTTGGATTACGAAAGTTCCAAGAGGCACGTCAAGTTTGGTTTGGCCAACGGTTCCCTGCGTCTGATTGACAGTCACGGACATTCCTCCTTCCGAGAGCATGCCGAATCGGCCAGGATAGTGACGGATTTCAGCGGCGTTTGGGTCAGACGCGACGTCCTGAGGGATCATGTCAATAGACGAGGGAATAGCCCCGAACGTCCAATCGAGCGTTTTTGGCAATTCCTTCAACCTCGTTCGGGACACCACGTGATGTGCTTGACCTTTATTCTCAGTTACGTGCTCCGGTTTGGGAGCCAACAGGAACATGATACTCTCGCCTTCCTTCACAATCTGGCCCAGAGCTTGATTCTTCTGTGCCTCTGTAGCAGCCGCTGAGCCGTCGTCAACACCATCAAAGTCAAACTTCCATCCCTCGTCCTGTCGCAGCTCGCGCGTGGAGTATTGGACATCAGGATCCAGACTAAGCAAGCCAGCTTTTTTGCCCCAACCCCCTCCACCGGAAAGAACTTTAATGAGGCGAGCACCACGTGGGATCAAAAGCCGCAGCGCGTTACTGAGTCCTTTGGCCATGCATTTGGCAGCCTGTGACTCGGGGTGCCATGCGCGAGTGATCGTCTCGTCACTGACACATAGTAGCTCTTTCAAGCCAAAGCCGCGCAGACTGCCTGTCACTAATGGAACGTCTGTGGGTCGTGGCATCACGAGGGCCCATACGCTGACAGTTTCTGGCTGCAAATCGAGCTCCTCAAAGTATCTTGACACCGACTTTTCAAGCTCTTCAGAAGCCGGCATGCTGTCCTCAGCTACTTCAGAACCCTTGGTCTGATGGATCGTGCCCTTCGTCGACGCCTTCAATATATCAACGGGCTTTGAGGACAGCTTCCTGATGATGTTACCCATTACGTAGTTGATCGTCCGGAAACGTGTGAGCGGAACCAGCGGCATCGTGATGCTATTTACGCCGAAAGACGCTGGCAGTGCAGGCAGTTGTAGTGTCTGACTTTCAAGTCTCTGCTCTTCTAGTATTTTAAGTGGCCCCCCGTGAACGTCCACAGCAAATGTCCGGTGGATGAGGGTCGACACCATACCGGTGGTGAAGACGGTCTGTGAAAGAGGCAGCTGCACCTCATGATCGCTCACAGGCGATGTAGTTTTCGGAGAATATCTGGGCATCCTGAATGTCAAAGAACCCGGCTTTTGTGCAGACTGTTGGAAGACTGTTCGATCCTCAGGTTTGCCCATCGGCGGGTTGCGAAACAACATATATGCTATACCTTCCGAACCCTCTGGCTTGTCAAGTTCTGAAGGCAACCGGTCGACTATGGCAGATGTGGCTTCGACTTTCACACCAGGCTTCGCGAGGATTCCGAGGCGCTTGTATAGAGCGCCTGGTACATTGCTGTCCAGTGCATATCGGGCAAGACCAGGCGTCAGCAATATGACTAGTAGCGTCGGATTTTCATGGTGACCTGGGATTTTCGCCTGCCGCAGTGGTCTCATCTCTTTGATGAATTGATCAATTGATGTGTCGGCCGGGTGTGATGTTGTTACGACTCCGAAAGCCACTCGACCATGTATAGGGCGAGGCCTTGCTCCCGGTATAGTCGTCCGCCGCGTTGTTCTTTTGGGGTCGCTCGTGGCCTTCTGGTTGCTCGGGGCCTTTGCAGGGCCAAGATATTTAGTCGTATATCTCCTTTTGCTTTCCGTCTCCTCGGTCTGCTCTTTGTTCTCCGACCTCGTTTGTGTATCAGATGATTCTTCCGCCGGCGATTCATCGACGCGGACTCTCCGGAACAACAGAGGCTCCGTAGTCGCATTTTGCGAAGACGCACTCTTTTCACCATCCTGGATGCCATAGGGTCGGCCAAAGACGTCGACACGAGGTTTCGTAAAGACAAAGTTGAAACGTCGTCCTGTCACGGGTCGTCCATGGCTCACGCGTGCCGGCAGAAGCCCTTTTGCGCGGCTGAGCATTGTAACGAACGGACTCCGACAGAGCGGATGCGCGTACAAGGTTGTTGAGATAGGGCGTGGAGGTGTGATTTGTTTGTTGCTGCTACGGAGGAAGCTTCAAGAGCCGCGAGCCGCGGTCCAGATCTACGGGGATTCAATGTTCTGGTCAGCACAGACGTCATCACCGACATGTTTCAGCCCTACAGAACATGAGCAAGTCAAGTTGTTGAGAGCGGACGTACAGCTCTTTCCCTTAAGCTTGTTTACTAGAAAATGGCTTCACCTGATACTGTACATTTTCACAATCAAATGCGGTAAACGAAGAAAGTACGCTGATTCTCGAGGTCTCTTAGCAACGACCAGCCATTCCAAGAGCTAGTAAGTCAGCGTCACGACTATAGAGCTAACATGAATTCTACTCTTGAGATATTAAAGTCCCTTACGTGTAATTCAGTGTAGCTTCTGTAGACGAAATATTTCGCACTACAATACTGCCAGCCTCAAACCACCAGACGAGTCATCTAAGCCGTAGAATGGGACTTTTGTACAACATGCGATACGATAGCGACTGGCTGGAGAAAGCGACCAATATACCAATTTCCGTCTTCACAGCAACCATCAAACGATGAGGGTGCAGAATCTCAACAGCATCAACGCCAGGCGAGAAACGAGAACAATCCATCCAACTCAGCACACGGGCCCACGCACGACACAACCGAATGTATGCACGACTCTCCTTCCAGAGCAGCTTCTGCGCAAAACCCAGCTGCATCTTGCTCTGCTTAGCTCATTGTTTCTTCCCTTTCTTCCACTGCGGAAAGTCTGCCTGAATGCCCAGCTTTTCGAACTCGCCAACAAGCTCTTCCGGGATTGCTGCGCCGTTCGCCGCAATCACGCTGGAATTGTGGCGCCTCACGGCCTCTGCGAACTCGGAATCGTTGCCCACGTTCACCGTAAGGGTTTTTAGTCCCATGGCCTCTGCAAACTCTTGAACGTTGCCCACGTTCGCCGCAACGGCTTCTAGTCCAGTATCATTGATGCTAGGAGCAGTAGACTGGGCGCTGCTCGATGGTAGTATGTCGGCCAAGTTGGCAGGTGCACTGTTCCTCCTGGGTGCAGTAGTGCGACTGGCGTTGGGTAGGTCAGCCGTTGGCATAGTGCTGCTCGCCAGGTCGACCATCTGCGGCTCGAGGCTATCCTTTTTCTGCTTGCCTTTCCCATTCCCTGCCGCCAGGCGCTCGTCCGCACCAATTCTAGGCTTTCTGGCTGGTCTAGACAACTTCTTCGGGACAGAGAATACCTTTTCCTTCAGGCTCACTCCAGGGAAGGCAGATTCTTCGACTGCTTTGTACCGAGATCTCACTTTCATCCTCCTCATCTCCCGCTCGCGCCAAGGTGATCTGGTTCCTTGTGGAAGCATGAAGAGCGGATGATCTTCCGCCAGCTTCTTCGCGAATGTGTTGAGCTTGGCTGGATCGCCCTCGGGATACACGATATCGCCTTGGTCCTTGTACTTCTCGAGTCGGCGGAGGTTTCTCCCGCGATTTGTGGATGCGAATGTAAGTGGTTCCTTGCGATAGCAAACGTCTGATACGAGGTACTTGGAGCAGGCGCGGCATTGAATCTCGTCGGAGGACCAGGAGGCGACTCGGCCACTGGGGTCGTAAAATCGTGCCGCATGGAATGTACTCGTAAGGACTCGCAGAAACTCGACACGCGTGGGAAAGGGAGCTGCGGTTAGTCGTGTCGGACGCTGTTCTGTTTCCGTTTCTTGCAAGTGTTCTTTTGGCGCTTGCTGCTCTGGTTTGTCCGCTTCTTCCATCCGCTGATCCTGTGGTTGTCGCTCCAGCTCTACCTGCTGCTTGCCCTCGGACGTCGGGCTTTCGAGTGGTGTCGCTGGTGTCTTCGGCGAGTTCTCCGTCATGATCGGCTCGAACCACCTGCAGTAGCTCTCGTAAAAGTCCTCGAACCGAATAAACGAACCATTGCAAGCAACAAAATACATCCTCAACCAGGTCGAAGCTCGACGTGGCTCCGGCAGCCAAAGAAGCTTTTTGTCGTCGACAGTAGGAGGTCCCAGCATCTGCTTCGGCGGGCCCTGCCATGCAGCCGAATGTTGCATACAAGCCTCGTTCCGGTGGCGATACTGGTCAAGAGGCTCTTCACCACAACGGAGCTTTTCCTCAGTCTGGGCGTGTAATAGTGCCTGGCCGTGTTCTTCCTGGTCGTCGGTGTTAGCAAATACAGCCTCGAAAGATGCGGGCTAGTTCACTGATACTTCCGTCAAGCCTTGTTCGCTGCAAAAACCAGGGTCGGTTGTCGTTGAGGCAGTCGACATATTGATGGTCTCTGAGCAATAAACTTGCAGGCGCTTAACGAATGGGCAAAAGCGAAAGCTGGTACAATAGTGATGGATGTCGCGAAAAAGTAGGCTGTTTGTGGTGAGGACATCGGAAGAGTCAACACCGAGGAATTGCACGTAAGCAAAAGCAGAAGAGCAGGCGAGAGAGATGGGGAAGGAGGCAGGAACAGTTTGGACTTGGACTCACTCCCTTCCTACATGTAGCCGCATGCAATACCTTTGTTGCATCACCAGCTTGAATGTGCCAGCAATGTTAGTCTCGTCACAATGCACATGTTCTTAGTTGAAAAAAAAAAGTGATGCGAAACTTGCTTGAATATCGCTCAATCTTGCATCGCGATCAACTTAACTCGACTCTCGCTGAAACGCATATGACATGAATAAATAGCAGCATACATACCGCGCACCCGACCCTTTTTAGTAGCCCTTCTTCTCTCCGTTCTCCGCAGGTGATAGAATACCCTCGTACCCACTTCCTGCTTGTCTCCGTCCCTTTGCGCGAATCTCCTTGGCCCACTCGCTCATCGCGTACAACCAGCCGCCCGCGACCAACACGCCAGAAACGACGTTGACCAAACGAATGAGCAGAGAAAGGACAGACGCCCATTCTTCCGCGATTGTAAGCATGACCGGCTCAATGTCAAACTTGACGAAAACTCCGGGCACGCTCATCTCTGATACAGGGTGCGACTGCTCAGTCACCGCGTACTGGTTGGTGAAGACGGTGTCCTTAGCGTAGCGCTTAGCATGCTTTTGCAAGCCATCCTCGCCGCTCGAAGGCGACTCGTGATACTTGTCGGAGTATTTCTTGAGAGCTTTTGGGTCGGTAGTATAGACTGTGGGAACGACGGAGAGGTAGTACTGGAACTTCTGGAAGTGGTTCTCGCTCGTCGCAACGGTGTTGTCCAGCGGGTTCACCAATGATGGGTAGTATGGGCCGAAAGAGAGCTCGTTGATGTGGTGGGAGAAGTTGAATGCTGTGAAGTATTGTTAGCTCGAGCGACACATCTCACTACGCCAACCCCATGCTTACCACTGTGGTCAAGGTGTTGGCCCATTTCCATGTAACCGTGGCCTCTCGCTGTGATGTGGAAATCTCCCTGGACCTTGTTGCCCTCCATACTGCCATAAATTCTGCAGCTGTCCGTGAACGCATGCTTCGGCAGTCTGGGGGTCTTTGGCCATTTCTTGGTCGCCCTGGCCGCTCCGAGGTAGTTGTGCACATCCTCCTCTTTGTATTCGCCGAAACCTGGGTATCCACTCAGATCCAGTCTCTCATCTTTTGACTTGGGCAGGTAATGAAGCTTGCGATCAGCTCCCCATTGGACCCAAGACGTAGGATCCTTGTTCAGCTTCGAGCCAGCCAGAATCCTGTCTCCACTGGCGTCTTGAACATTCACGTGCAAGTCCTCGCACTTCATGTGCACCACGACATCCAAGTTGATCTGCAGGTCGTGTCCGATTCCTTGTTCCACGCTGAACGTATGTGTTGTTTCTCCCGTCCACCATCGTCCAAGCTCTGTCGATCCCAGCCATATGCTCGCAAGCACGAGTACTACTGTCCAGATGCCGCCCGAGTGGCTCTGTTCGGTGTATGAAGGTTTGGTCTTGGGGAATGCGTCGAACGCTTTCACCGCATTGAGCGCACCGCTGTCGCCAAAATTGTCCTCGTCGATGCCCGAGTCGGCGAAACCATTGTTGCCGTTCATGGCGGCGTCCAGGTGCAATAAGCGCGAAAGCCGAGAGACTGTGATGAGACGGCGACACGACGCGACGCAGTGAATTTTGTCTCGAACTTATGCTATCGGGATAGCATTGAGGGGTGTAAGGAGTAAGGAGAGTGGATGGTATATTATCGCAGTAAGGAGTGGGTGGATCTACGAGCCCTGTCTCAGGTTATGGCGGCTCCCCCCGAACTGCCACATGTCCAAACAACGTCGGCTTCGGAGGCTGAGGCTAAATTAATCCTCTCTACAATAACTCCAAGGTGACCCTGAATTATCGACCAGCCCGCCAAAACTCACTCGCCGACGCGGCTCTGCTTTATTTACTTTGGGAGGACAACTTACCCTCTTCTCCAACACGTGCTAAGCACTTTTGCTTCCTCATGATCTTGCTCTGTTTCCATCATGTGGAGACGCTCATCATGAACTGTACATGGAAGGAGACCATACGAAGATATGATATAGTCAATACATGCTTTCAGAAAGCATCTACCATTGCATTTGACTGTGAGATTCCCATGGGTGCGATCAATTTGCTCAGCAAGACTTCATACATGTATCGTCATGAGCGCTCGATCATTCTGTCCCAATGAGACATGATCCGGCAGTTGTGTAGGGTATGCAATTGCTGATCCTTGAAGCTCGTCTACCGAGATCCTTGCTGCGATCTAGATGATCATATACTTCGAGTTGTTCTGGTTACTTTGAAATCTACATCGCGTTCAGGCTAATGCGTGATAGGAGGTAGTTGCACCTCAATCTGTCTCTGTGCATGTGAGTGCAAGGACATACAGCACTTCGATCGTATGCGCCACGAATTCCTATGACAACTTTTTTAAAACGCAGCACATGGTCAGACTTGTTCCACAAACTCATGTTGCCATCAGTGATACTTTAGCTAAAACAATGGCGCGTCTAGAACCGTAGCGAGCCGTAGTGTTAGGGCTTGCTGCTTGGTTGTGTGTGGGGACCGCTCTGGAGACAACACCACCATGCTCGGCGAGCGCCCTCCACTCCACTTCACCTTGACACGGTCTTCACGTTACGTGCATGCAGTGACATCACACATATACCTTTCCTCATGCAACATGCTGAGCGGCCCTCGACACTGCCACTGGCCATGATGACGGAGCAGCCTCCTGCGCAGAAGCGCAGCTTAGCGTCGAAGGGTACGCGCTGGATCGCATTTCTTCATGGTTTTTTGAAAGCGACACTAATGTCTTACAGTACGGCAAAGATCCCTGACCATACCTTATATGTGTATGGCGCAACAACGTGATACACTGGGTGTACTTCAAGCTTCTATATTGCCTTTGATCGATGATCGGGCGCGACCTCATCCGATTGCCGCCGAGAGTCTTGCGACACATTTTTCGCTCTTTGTTTTTTACATCGACGTGACAGCTGACAGTCGGTTCTATCTAGGCATGCGACGGCTGTAGAATGAGAAAAGTAAGATGTAAGGATGCTGGTACTGCTGGACCGTGCAGCAGATGTATCCATCTCTCGTTGACTTGCACGTTTGACCTGCCATCTTCAGCACGAGGGCCAAAGCGTCGGTGGGTATTCATGTCCCAAAGACTTGCCTATTGTTCTAATCTCGATATAGCAAGCAAGATCTTCCACCCATAAAACTACCAGACGGCAGTGTTGAGTCTGACGTACAAAATGTCTTGTCTGCCACGGGCTCGACCGAAATCACTGAAGCTGCCAGCAGTCCAGGACTACCATCTCCAGAGGATACGCGATCGAACTTTAGTGGCCCGTCAACAACGACAGCCACGACTCCGGGCACCAACATTGCATATGCCACGGATTCTCTTTGCCCACGAGAAATGGTTCTATGGATGCTGGACGATTTCCTCACCTCTCTCTATCCCTTGATACCCGTGATACATAGACCTAGCTTCCGGAGGTCCATTGCAACAAATCAAGACAATGAGGACTCAGACCTTCGAGGCCTGATATATGGACTTTGCGCTGCCGTGGTTGGGACGATGCCCAGCAAATATCTTGCGTATCGAAACCACAACCCACCACTGCCATTCAAATCACGTCAGGATTTTATCGACCACGCCTACACTGTCCTGCTCCAATTGCGTGGCCCCGACTTTTTTGACAAGATCAGCTACAAAAAATTCGCGACGTCTTACCTGTTCGATGTGGCATACCTCCAGATCGGCAATGCGAATCGAGCTCGAATGATCGATGTGGAGTGTTTGCAACTTGGAAGAATGCTTAATCTCCATCGCATCACCGAGTACAAGGGTCTCAACCATATCGAAACACAATTAAGGAAGAAGGGCTTCTGGCTTCTGTTCTACAGTTATGTACATGGACAGGTGCAATCTCTCCGCCGAGAGCGCCTCACTTTCCTGGATCCTACTCTGGTTGAGACCATTGATCTCGAATCCTTGATACCCATAGATGTCGACGACGAAGCGATATTCGAAGATAGGATTGTCCCTGGCTTATCATCACGGCCAAATCTCACGACAGCATACAATCTCACCTCGGCCGTGTTCTGGGCGGCGATAGAGTCGCGACAAGCTTGCACAGCAGTCGGTTCTGCTCCAATAGTGTGCACATGCGCGCAGAACAACCGGCAAAAACAAATCGCCCACCTGCAGAGGCGACTGCAAGATTTAAAGTACAGCTTAGACACCATTCCGCCTGAGTTACGGCAATGGTCTGTGAGGCCTATGCCTCTCTCTCCGGACATGGCCTCCAATGCACCAGGAGTGGTCATTTCTCAGCTCGGGGCTGTCCGCGGAAATCTCCACGTCACACATCTGTGGCTACAAAGCGTCTTACTGGATCAGCTGGAGGCACTCCTACAGGACGACCCTCCTCCATTCGATACTCCGGCCTACCTTGCGACTGTCCGCAGCAGGTGGTCAGAACGTGAAAGCCTATGTTCCCAGCTCATACACGTTCTCACTAAGATCCCGCAGAAGGACCTCGAACCCAACGGATTACACTTTGTGTTCAAGGTCCGAGACGTGGCCGTCGGCCTCCTCAGCTGCCCCTTCGCACCACACGAACCAGCTTCTCTCCGCGCTGCTGAGTTCGTGCGCGAGTTTACACAAATACTCTCGATACTGGATTCCAGCGAATGCATCGCGACTACAAATCTGAAGACCTGGGTAGACACCGACCGAGAACAAGGGCGCAAAGGTCTACACGACATGCACTGTGACGGCATATTTGGCTGGTCTTGAGGCTAAAAGATGACATTCTTTTTGTTCAGATGTATTGCGCGCTAGGCGTTTTGGAAGCAAAGTCAAGCCCAAAGACTATCCCTGGTCTATCTCAGATCAGCGTACGCGCATTTTCTCTAAACGCGCTCCTGATGCTCACTCGAAATGATAACGGCGTCCTTCTCCGACACCAGACTCTTGGATCGCTGCGCCATTTCTGCTGGCGATGGCAACTCGGCGTGACCATCGAAGATTACAGCCATCTGCTCCAAGGTATGACCCCTGGTCTCTGGGTAGAAGAAGTACACTGTGATGCCCAATAGAATGAGCATGACGATGAAGACGAAGTAGTACTTCCAGCCATTTCTCTCGAGAGCAACGGGATTGACGAAAGTGTTGAAGAAGATCGCGACGACGGAAGTTGTCAAAGTGACAACCAGGCCACGAGAACGCAGGCGGTACGGCCAGATTTCGCAAGGATATGCAGTCTGGAAAGGTGTCCTGAGTTGTATACAATCAGCATTTGCATCGAGAGGAAGAAATACGCCGGGGTACTTACATCGCGATATCATAGCCGGCGAAGAAGACGAAAAGGAAAGGGATCACGGCGATGCCTGTTGCGCTGGCGCCTCCCACTGCGAATGCGCCTGATAGACCAGTCACGAGAATGAAGCCAACCAGCATGATCGCCGCGGATGCCAAGAAGAGAGGACGTCGACCGACTCTGTCAACAGAGAATGCTGCTGCGACAGAGAACAGCAAATTCCAGACGTTGAGGAATGCTGATATGAGCGTTTGGTCGGTAACACTGGTGACTCCGACAGTCTCTAGGACGAGAGCTAGGTAGTAGCTGACGACGCCATTGCCAGCTGTGTTCATAGATACAATGTCAGCGAGTCTCATCAAGTAGGGAAGGATGGGATGAATTGTACTCACACCACTGAACAAATATCCCGAGCGACACGGAGATGAAGAGGCGGTGTCTGTTACCCTTGGTCTTGAACATCTCAGCGTAGCTCGCACTGTCATGTGCATCCTTCTCGGCTCTCAAAGTCTCCGTGATCTCCATCATCTCGTAATTGATCAGAGCCGAGTCCTTGTCGCCATCGGCATGCCATTTCCCTAGCAACTCTCTTGCTTCTTCCGTGCGGTCATTGGAGATCAACCAGCGAGGCGACTCCGGCGCCCAAATCAAACCGGGAAGACTCAGTATTGGTATCAGGACTTGTAGGATTGTTGGGATGCGCCAGGCCATGTTGCCCTCCATGTTACGGGTACCGAATGTCTGTTGAAATGTTTTCAGCAAGCGATCTTCAAGAACAAAGCCAATGGGTATCACTCACGATGAAGGCAGCGATAGTACCGCCAACGTACCATCCACACATGAATAGTGCGTTTGCAATACCACGGTGAGTGGGATACGCAATCTCGTTGATGAGCAGCGGCACCGTGGCAGCAAAGCAGGCAGATGCACAGCCCACAAAGAAACGAGACAGGATGAAGCCGGTCTCGTTATCCGTACCGCAGAGCCCGACTCCCAATGCAAGGAAGCCGTAGCCTATGTATACGCCCAGCTTGCGGCCGTATCTGTTGGATATCCATGGCATGGTCAAGTATGTGATTCCAGTGCCAGCCCAGTAGATCGCATTGATGAAGCCGAGCCAGACACCTGTAGGCGCGGACATGAAGTCGCGCCATTGATGTAGAGCTTGCAGACCGTTCATCAAAGACCCATCGTATCCGTTTGCAGATGCTGAAGCGGTCAGTGGGCAAGCCGTTGAACTACAAGGCGAAGAGACATACAGAACATGACCAGCGAGAAGACACAGAAGTGAAGCTTCAGCATATGTGCCTTCTTGTACCACGGCAGGCCATCCTGGGGCAGGACAGCGAGCAGTTCAGAGCCAACGGCCTTTTTTGTCGCCGTGTCTCCATTCTGGCCCATCTTGTACGCGTAGAAGGGATGGTGGCGAAGACCAGAGGATACAGTGGATGTCAAAAGATGACTATGGATGCACCGCCAGCACCTCTCAACAGATCATCAAAGCGAGCCTGCAGCGTGTCAAAAGAAAGGTGCCGTATATGTATACCCTCGAAGACTTCAATCAAGATCCTCGAGACGGTACCCTTGCGAGCCTTGAGTGTCCGCGATTCGGAGGCATCGAAACCCCCTCCGCAGACGCCTCCAGAAAACTCCACATTAGACCTCAGACCTCTGAATCTTCTCTTCGATCGGTGGATCATGTGGGAAAAGATTCCGCCGTCGGCGGTCGAGGCGTTAGGCCTGTGCCGAAACGCTATTTCACGCCCTCAACAGGGTTCAAGGGATGAGAGGCTGGAGGGCGATGCCGACCCGGGATGTGAGACAACTTTCGTGCCGTGCATAGACTTGTGAAATGACGAGGTTGGATTCAGTTCGTGGAGGTCAAGATACGCCTCAGTTCCATGAGTACTCAGGCTCGGCGCATCTCGAAATGTACACGAAACCATGTTAGGTCAACATTGACCGGGTGCCTCACGCGGCACGCCATCTTACTTTCGATACCTTAATACATGCACTGTCGTGACCACGATTGACAGCGACAAAAATCTCCCAAACAGGTAATCCGTGATGATTGAACCCCAACCCTAAAGCAGCTTTCGTATGTGGCTTGACAGACCGCGGAATATCACTAGAAACCCCCGGGTCAGATTCTCCGCTCGTTCATGAATCGTGTCCACCACGCAACGTGGTCGTGATCGGTTATGCGGGGCGCAGTATCGGTCTCCATTGCGACCAAAGGTGCATTGTGATATTTGGCAGTTAGCTTGGTATTTGCACTAACTTCCCTTTAAATCCCCATTGGCATTGTAGACCTCGGAAACGTTTTCCAATGACAGACGCGCACCCTGTCTTTCAGGCTTCCAATCCCACGTACTGCTCTTGTCTCGAGACTAAAATGGCGGCTTCTGAGACGGGTTACAAACCCTCAGGCGGCAATGATGGCCATGTCACTGGAAGTTTGATTGAAGGCGAATTTGACGTTGAGTCTTTACTCGCTCAATTGACCGTTGAAGAGAAAGCTTCTCTCCTCTCCGGTATTATTGCCACCTACACAGAACGATTGCAGGGCAACGTCTAACAGCATGTAGGAAAGGATTTCTGGCATACACAGGAGATCCCTAGATTGAAGATCCCTTCGATTCGCACTTCTGACGGTCCCAATGGTATCCGCGGAACACACTTCTATGGAAGCACACCTTCCGCGTGTCTACCATGCGGTACTGCCATCGGAGCAACTTTCGACAAAGAACTAGTCCACCGTATCGGCAACCTACTCGCCGACGAGGCGAAAGCCAAAGGAGCCCACGTCGTCCTTGGACCTACAATTAACATCCAGCGAGGCCCTCTCGGTGGCAGAGGCTTTGAGTCGTACTCCGAAGATCCACTACTCTCGGGTACACTTGCTGGTGCATACTGCAATGGCATTCAAGAAATGGACATCGTTGCTTGTCTCAAGCACTTTGTTTGCAACGACCAGGAACACGAGCGTATGGCGGTGAGCTCCATCGTTACTGATCGTGCTCTCCGCGAGATCTATCTACTGCCATTCATGATCGCCATCAAAGCATCTAAGCCTGGTGCCGTTATGACAGCATACAACCAAGTCAACGGATTGCACGTATCGGAGAATCCAAGGTTGCTACGTGACATCCTCAGAGGTGAATGGGGCTGGGAAGGCCTCGTGATGTCAGACTGGCAAGTTCCTTGTAGTCCTTCAACATAAGACCAACACTGACAGTGCGCAGGTTCGGAACATACAGCACAACTGAGTCTATCCAAGCAGGTCTCGACCTCGAAATGCCCGGTCCGACAAGATGGCGTGGTGCAGCTTTGACACATGCAGTGTCTTCCAACAAAGTCAAGGTCTCCGAGCTTGATGCTCGGGTCCGTGAAGTGCTGAAGCTGGTCAAGAGGGTCAACAAGTCTGGTGTCCCAGAAAATGCTCCAGAGAAAGAACTCAACCGTCCTGAAGACCGCGAATTACTCAGAGAAGTCGCCTCCAACGCCGCTGTGTTGCTCAAGAACGATGACAGCATTCTACCTTTCAAGAAGGACAAGAAAATCGCCGTGATCGGCCCAAACAGCAAGATCGCAACGTACTGCGGCGGCGGAAGTGCTGCTCTAAATGCCTACCGAGCAGTGACTCCCTTCGATGGTATCAGTGCCCAGGCAGAAGGTGGTGTAGAATTCGCACAAGGTGCCTACGGGCACAAAATGCTCCCTCAGCTTGGCAAGGATCTCGTCACTGCGGAAGGCAAACAAGGCTTCACAGTCCGCACCTTCAACGACCCACCAAGCGTGTCCGACCGAAAGCCGCTGGAAGAGCGTCACCTCAGCGACGCCAACATCTTCTTCGTCGATTACGTCCACCCCAACCTCAACACGATCTGGTACGCCGAAGCAGACGGTATCTTCACTCCGACTGAATCAGGCCTCTATGACTTCGGTCTTGCGGTCACTGGAACCGCCCAGCTGTTCCTCGATGGCAAACTTCTGATCGACAACGTCAAGAACCAGAGACCAGGTTCCAGCTTCCTCGGAACAGGCACCGTCGAAGAAACGGGCCACAAGCAACTGGAAGCAGGCCGTTCGTACCACATCAATGTGCAATGGGGCTGTGCGAAGACTAGCACGCTTCACAAAGCGGGTACTGTGGACTTTGGCCACGGCGGCTTACGTTTCAGCGGATGCAAGCGAATCGAGACCAAGACTTCGATCAAAGAAGCCGCCGAGCTCGCTTCGAAGGTCGACCAGGTCGTCATCTTCGCTGGACTGAGCGGCGAATGGGAGTCCGAGGGCGAGGATCGCGTCACTATGGATCTTCCCCCTAATACCGATGATCTGATCTCTCACGTCCTAGACGCGAATCCGAACACGGTCGTTGTCATCCAAAGCGGAACTCCTGTAGCCATGCCCTGGCTCTCGAAAGCGAAAATCGTCGTCCAGGCCTGGTATGGAGGCGACGAGACGGGCCATGGAATCGCGGACGTGATATACGGCAAAGTCAACCCTTCAGCGAAATTGCCTCTCACGTTCCCCAAGCGCGTGAAAGACAACCCAACTTACCTGAACTACAGGTCTGAGGGCGGACGCGTGCTCTACGGAGAAGACGTGTACGTCGGCTATCGATACTACGAGCAGCTGGAGACCGATCCAGCGTTTGCGTTCGGTCACGGCTTGTCGTACACGACCTTTGAGCTTTCAGACCTCAGTCTCCAGCAGAAGAAGGGCAACGAGCTCTCCGTTCACTGCAAACTTGAGAACATCGGCGATCGCGAAGGTGCTGAAGTCGTGCAAGTATATATTGCACCCGTCTCGCCACCAATCAAGCGACCCATCAAGGAGCTGAAGGGCTTCACCAAGAAGTTACTGAAGCGTGGTGAAAGTGCGAACGTCACCGTTGACATGGACATAGTCAGAGCGACCAGCTTCTGGGACGAGAAAGAAAGCAGATGGTGCAGCTCCGCAGGAGAGTACAAGATCTTGGTCGGTACGAGCAGTGCCGGAGACTTCCTCGAGACATCGATCAGGATTCAGAAGACGACTTACTGGAATGGCTTGTGATGCATTAGTCGTGAGGCACAATAAAAGTTGGCTGAAGTTAATCGTATTTCGATAGAGTATCAATACATGTCATGCAGCTGAGGAATCCCATGTACTGAAGAGCTGACCTAATTTTGAGTAATTTCTGAAACATTCAACTCAAAATTCAATCCCCTCCAACATCTTGTCGATGTCACCCACCGTGGTCGCCGCCCTCTCCTGTTGTCTCAATAGAGTCCCTCCCCATCCGGCGCCCCATTTCGCCTCCTCAGCCACCGCAGCTTCCTCTCCATAATCAGCCGCAATCCTGTTACGGACATGATAGTACGCGCGATCAGAGCGCCTCGTCATGAGCTTATCCAGAGCCCTCACCCACGAGTCCTCATCCTCATCGACCATCTTCCGCCACTTCTCGCGCAAGATCTCGAAAGTGTAGTAGTGGTCTTCGGAATCCCTCTTGAGCGAGATATGCAGGGATAGGCGTACGACTTCTCCCTCGTAGCCGTCGTCGTGGAAAACCACGGCTTCGAGGCGCGAAGTGCCAGGGCCACAGGACATGCTTTTGAAAGCATTGTGTTGGGAAACGAAAGAGTCCTGGAAACCGTCACATACGTTTTCGCGTTTCTGAATGGGAATGTGGACTCGGCATGTTGACTGGAAGACGCCTGCCCTCCTCTGATCGTGAGGAGGCGCCTCGCGGCTGTCGAGCTTGACGGGAGGTGTGAGCAGTGGTTCGGTGTCGGGCGGTAGAAGGCCGCGGACTGGGTACTCGATCTCGAGGACGTGTAGCTGTGGCACGTCCTCGAGTTTGAAGTCTTCGAACAAGGAAACAAGGGAGTTTGCCATGACGTAGTGGGCTTGCTGATTCTACGATCTGTAGAGAGAACGAACGACTAATGTAGACTTGTTGGTGAACGTAGGTGTCGTTCAACGCTAATGTGAAAGTCGCCCTTTCACGACACTGCCTCTCACTCATACTCCTCTGCGGCTTTGTAGCACGCACAACGCCATGGTTCTTTCACAAGTGACTGAGGCTTCGTCTGGCCTCAAACTCCAACTCTGACCCCAAGGCAATGCGAATTGTGATGCTGGTATAGAAGAATAGTCGAATCCGTAATTTGTTGGTGCCGAAGAGAATTATGGCTCTAATAGTGCTCCCGGAAGTGACTTTTACGCGCGATGCTCGTTTTTTGAGTCTGCGACTCAAGCGTGTTGATAGGTTGTATGGTTTGTTCCAGCGCCTTCACTGCCACATGGCCAGGACAGAACTTATTCGTGCCTGTACAACAGACACAGACCGAGATATTGCGAATATATCCCTCGTAAGATCCGCAGCGTCTGGTCCTGTCCATAGCCTCGTGGTGTAACCTGTATTCCCTCATGCTTTATCCCACAACTAACTCTTTCAAGCAAGTTCCAGAAAGTCCCCGACCCTATCTCCCCCTCACTCATCATCCACAAAGCTACTCGCCAGCCTTCCAAAGAACGGCACCTCCACCCTATCCAGCGTCTCCGCATGCCTCCAAGCCCCCAAAGCCAAATACGCAATCAATAGCACATCAAACACAAACAACATCCAGCTGACAATGCTCGTCCAGCTGAACATCACATGCAGCAAAAACAACGCGCCAAACACCAACGAGCTCTGCCACGCGTGGAAGCGCACGTAGTCCGACTTGTGCTCGAATAGTAGCAGTACAACGCCGCCGGCGGGCGGTAGAACGAGGTATGCGAGACATGCTTCGAGCTGGAGGGATATACCGAGGGAGGTTTCGAATAGGGAGGTGTTGCCGGTGTAGGTGTAGACGTCGCCGCGGTTGTCTAGGTAGTCGTTCTGGCGGGGGTCGCCGCGCTCGAGGTCGGTGTAGCCTCCCGGGCCGAAGTCATCTTCCTCTTCGTCGGCGTATTGTGAAGGCGAGGGTAAGCGCTGCGCTCGCGCGGCGGCCCAGGGATCTTCGTTGCTGGGAGTTGTGGCTGCGGAGAGGTTTGATTGTGGTTTGGGTTGTTGTGGTTTGGGCGAGGTGGTGGGAGAGCGGAGGGGAGGTGATAAGGCCCGCGTGGACTCGGGAGGAGAGGATTGGTAGGGGGCGAAGTTCATGGTTGGAGGTTGAATTTGTCTTTTGAGTGAAACGAGGTTTCCGTGATACAGGGACACAAAACACAAATGTTCCACAGCAGTCGATCTTGTGAGGGAGGATGCTTAGGTCGGTGTGCTTCACCATCTCCAGCCCGCACCGCTCACGGCCCCGATCACATGCCACTCGCCCACTCGGCACGTCATCCTGAACTTCCACATCTCGTTAGCGCCAAACACACACACGTGGATGAAGACCCCACATGTACTCTTATCTTCGTGTTATTGGACTATCATTTGTCTTCCATGAACTCTACTCTCGCACATCACGCTGAACCCTGTGTACAGAACAAAGAAGATGGACTCGACACCCTAAGACAAAGAAAGCATTGTATACCATCGAAGTCGAAGCTATGTCTGCACCACCTTTGGGCTACTCCAAACACCATGATACTTAGGATACCGTCGATAAGAATAACGAAACCGCTCCACGCCCATCAATCTCTCGAAAACGCCCTAATCGAAGCAGCCCCGATCCTGCGACTCGGCGTGTGGCTCGGATCTTGGCCTATCAGACGTTGCAAGTAAGTCGGTGACATGCGTCTTTGTCCTCCTTTTCCGCCACTGCTTCGCGACGGGGTAGAGCCCTTGGAGCCAGGCCCCGCATTGTCGAACGCCGCCAACTGTATGTCGGAGTCATTCTTCAGCACAGTGCAAGGAGCATCGCCAGAAAGTATGGCGTTGTATCGCGCGTCACGCTCAGCACGCTGAAGGTCGAACAGCCGCTTGTCACCCATGGAGGGCGTGCGGATCGGGCTGCTCCCGGTTGTCTGTAGGCCCGAAATGCTTACAGGTGTTTGGGGCGAGGATGCGGCATGACCGGAGATGTTGTTTGACTGCTTGCGAATATGAAGCGGCGATGGCTTCTCGACAGTGCGCTCAAACAGTCTGAGGTCTTCGCACGATTCACTATCGTCGGACTCTGTGTCGTCCAAATCCAGGGATGGCTGGCGTGGGAGTCGGACTGGGCTGCTCGTACTGACCGCGCTGTGTGGGAAGTACTTTTCCCGCAGAGAAGGATCGGATCCAGGCCGGAACACACCAAGATGCTTCGCGGCAACACGATCAAGGATCGGCTTGAAGAGTGTCGACTCAAAGGAAGTCTGTTTCGCCGGCTTGGGACGTATTGGTATTCTCACTGAGCGCTCTGGAGATGGTGGTCCATGCTGGTGAACGATTTCGTGTTCCGTGTTCTCGGAGAAGAACAAGCTGTCTTTGCGGTTGTCCTTGGACTCCCGAACGTAATCTGTTGTGTGTGTTTTTCTGGTTGGGATTTGAATGGCGTCAAAGTTTTCATCCAACGGCGAAGAATGGGCGGTGGGCATTATGGATTCGCTCCTGCAGAAAGAGGGTACTGGTGTTCCTGGGGCTCCAACAAAGGGGTTCTGTTCCACGTGCCGAGTGACCTCTGAACCCAGCTTCTCCAGCTCTAAGCCTTCCTCGAGTCCTGCCAGACTGTCCCGATACTTCTTTTGCGCGCGAGATACTTCTGGGTCTACTGGAGCCTTATAGCTGACACTTGGCTTGTCCTTTGGAGGCACATAGTCTGTTTGTTCAGTGATGCCAGTACGCTGTGACGACGATATTCTGAGTGCCACTACCGGAGAATGAAGCTGGAGCACATCAATTGCATCATCAGGCAGCTCATCGCGTCTGCAAGCAGTATCTGCCTGTGTCTGCGGTTTCATTGCGCTGACCACAGGGCTCGAGATTTTTGACTCGCGACATGCCGTCGACTCCATACACTTTGGGCTCTGCTGCTCAGTAATGCTGTCCACTCGGTTTCGTGCAGCGGCTGAATCGCGCAACACCTTCGGTGAAGGGAAGCAATCTCGGAACGGGTCTTCACAATCCACGTTGTGAGGAGCAGAGCCATGCCCAGAGTATTCGTAAACAAGTGCGACGTTTGACTTTCCAGGGCGAGGAGGGCTGTCTCGAGGCGGGTCTGAAGTACAGCGCAGAGAGATGGCATCTTGTTCACCAAAGGAAGCCGGTGATGGGTCGAGACGATGCCACGTGACTGGAATCCGCTCATTGCTTGCTGCGACTACTTCAGGTTGCAGCTGCAACGGCGTGTCTATGTATGGCCAGTTCAGTGGGCAAGAGTGTGGTACGCCTGTGGTGATGTTTGATGGGTCTTGCAAGACTTTGATCTCAGCGAGGTCTGAATGGGTCAGCTGGAAGGGCGAGAGCATTGCCGGCGGACCAAGGTCGACTCTCAAGATAGGCAGTGGGGGTGGTATATCGATTGGTGAAGATGGCAACGGGACCAGAGTCGCTGGGTCCCTGTTCTTGTTTCCATCTTTCGCTGGTGGAGGTGTTGTCTTTCTCGTGTCTTGAGAGATGCGGACGGCGGTCTCCGGATCGTAGGCACCCCGAAGGCTGGATGCATCGACGCTCCTGCGAAAGACGTGCGACATGCTTCCACGCCCGGAATGGCGTGAGTGCCGGCTGAGATTGTGGCGCAAAGACGCAATGGCAGATCTGGGCTTTGGCGACGTCTCGCGAGCTGATTGCTTGTCAGGTGAGGCGCACTTGATGGACGAGACATTCGAATGATCTGGATCAGTGGCCGATGTACTATGCTCTCTGTCAGTCGCGGTGGCGAGCAGGGCATGTTCGCATGAGTATATACGCACATGCTGTCAGGACTGCCTCTCAAAGATTCCACCGCAGCCTTTGCTGACAAGGCGCCTCGGTGGACTGCACTTTTGAAGCTGCCGAACCATGATTGCTTTTTGTTGAGTGTTAGTGAGGCTTCCGGCGCGGTTCGCGACGGCGAACCATCATCTGATGCTCGAGGAAGCATGTTGTGTACCACTCCTTGATGTACAGAATCATAGACAAGAGGAGATGCATACAAATATCCTACCTTGCCTTGAGACGCTTCGGATGCCAACCGAAGGTCGCTTCCATTTGCTCAACTGTGGCTTCTACAGAAGTTGCTATGCTTTCGGATGTCACTGCCATCGAGCACTCGTGTGTCGCCATGGACCTGCTGGTGGTTGTTAAAAAGGCAGGCATACTGCTTGCGTGAGCAGTGAAGACATATCACGAATTGTGAGCTTCACGATGTACCTTAGGTTATTCATCAATATCGTGCATGCTTACATCTAGGTTGTATCTGTCAAGTAACTGCCACGTGAAAAGCGAGAGCTGCTGGAAAAGTCCGGGGAGAGCGCGACTGAACACGAGCTTCAGCCAAAGTTGCAACTCTCGCTCGCGACACGCAAACACTCACCATACCATCCTGTCGCAAACTCTTCTTCGCACTACAGACCTGTAATTTGACGTCGTATCAATACCTTCTTTTACACACAAATCTTCCCACATCACCATGGCCGACGGAAAGAAGCAGCCAGTCTCCTTCGACGACATCATCAAGGCTGGTGAGCCAACAACATGCGCCGGACCAGCACAAAAAACATCGATCACTAATATCACTTCAAGGCCGTCAAAAGCGCAAGAACGAGCAGCTCGCACAAGACATCTTCGGCAAGAACCGCCGCCAGAGCGCTCCTGCTGCTGGCAACATCAAGAAGGGTCCCATTGGAGGCAGTCTGGCCAGCCGAGTCGGAGTGACCAAGGTGTGCCTTGCAGGTCAGCATTGCATCTCACGACCAATCCGACTGACTACGTCAACAGCGCACAGCATCGATCCCTCGCTCGAATAGCGCGACACCTCGCAATGGCCGTGGCCCCACCAGGCCTCCGCTCCCAAGCAACAACAGCCACCGCGCCGCCAACACATCCTCGAGACTTGCACCTGAGCCCAGAAAGAACAACGCAGGGAAAAACGCAGCCGCGAATGGAGGCAGCATCAGCATAAGAGGCGCTGCTGGCGGACCGTACGTCGTGATGGCCAGCAACTTCGCGCCTGGAACCACAGCGGCAGACATTGAGAGCGTGATGCGCAGCGTCGGCGGCGATCTGCAGTTCTGCAGGCTGATTGCCGCGCAACCTACAGTCATCGCTGAGATGGGCTTCACAAATGCCGAGGACGCAGACAAGGTCATTGAGACTTTCAACAACAAGAGGGTAAGTTTGGGAAGATCACACAGCAAATGCGCGCATATTCTAACATCTTGGACAGGCCGACGGAAGACTTCTGCACGTGTATTACAAGGACAGCAGCGCAGCCGCGAGACCTATTGCGCAACCCATCGAAGAGCCAGTGCAGGTCGAGGAGGACGAAGTCATGGAATTGGACGACAGCGCAGACACCAGAGAGGCTGAGAACCGTCTGCGTGAGGAGCGCCGCGGCAGAGACGGCAGAGACGACAGGGACCGCCGCGAGGTCTTCCCTTCAGGGCCCAGAGGTGGCAGAGGCTTCTACGAGGACTGGCAGGGAGCTAGGCCTCAGCCCGGTTACAACGATGGTCGGTATGGCGGTAGCCAGGGCGGCGGCCAGGGCGGCTACGGTCCGCGCGACAGGATGCCCAACGGTCCCAGGTACGGCCGCGGTGGTCAGGGTGGCGGCCAAGGCGGCTGGAGGTCATGAACGAGGAACACAGCACAAGGAAGTGAATGAATGGTTTCGGCTGGAAAGCGCGGATTCCGCGCTATGAGGTTCATGCATGACAGGACTCTACGGAAGGGTCATCACCTACGTGCTTGTAACAACAAGGCCAGAACTCTGACTGCTTCGCCGAGTTGACTCTAGGAGGGTTCCTTTGATACCCTAAATCGGTCTAGGTCTAGAAGACATCGAAAATGAACATCAACTATCAACTTCACTGAGCAGCCCCACGCGCTCTCCACGACCCCATTTGTCTTCAACGAAATCATTCAACTCCACCAGATCTCGACAATTCATCAACGCCATCTTCTGCTTTTTGCCCATTCCATCCATCTTAACCGTCATATCCATCAAGTGGTGACGAACCAACTCAAAGGGAATCGGACAGCGAATCGCATAGCCCATAAACATATGCACGCACTCCACAGGCGTAATATCATATCCCGCGAACAGAGCAGGATTCTCCAACATCCCTCGCGCAGCCATAACGCCATCAACCCCAGTCTTCGCCGCAATGTCCTTGACGCCCTGCAGCGTGTACGCATCACCATTAGCAATAATCGGCACGCGCGCATACTCCTTCAGAATCCGCACAGCCTCGTAATCAGGCGGCGTGCTCGATCGCTGACTCCTCAGGCGTCCGTGGATCGTAATGTAATCGACATCAGCGTCTTGCACGAGATCGATCCACCGCTTCGTCTTGCTCAGATCCTTAGCAATACGGATCTTGACGCTGACGCTCTTGCCTTTGGGCGCGAGAACGGCTTTCACGGCTCGCACCATGTCGGCTACCAGCTCGGGGGTTTCCATGAGGTGGCAGCCGATGCCCTCTTTGATGGCCCAGGGTTGCGGGCAGCCGCAGTTGAGGTTCACACCGTCCACCCAAGGCTCAATGAGGGCTGAGGCGCGAGCGAATTCTTCTGGCGATGAGCTGGCGAATTGGGCGATGAGGACGTGTGGGCGGTTGTCGTGCGGCGTTACTTGTCGTTCTTGAGGGTGTGTGGTGAAGTCGCTGTCGCGGGCGATGTGGCTACGGGTGAATTCGTGGGCGAGCATCATGGGGGTGTAGAGCACGTCGGTGGCGTAGTGGCGGGCGACCATGCGGAAGGGCAGTTTGGAGTATCTGGTCGAGGCGTGTGAATATGGAGTTTCATGTTGGATCAGAGTCCTGGTGGAATGGTCGCGAGCTTACCGCACCATAGGCGCTGAGACTGAGCGAGGCTTTAGTGAGTGATACAAAAAAGGTATGATTGCATCGAGATTCTACCTACCGTGCAGCGGTCTGCCCTCAGCTTTTGCATCGTCGAAGAACGAGAAGATACTGGTTGGGTTACATATGTTAACAACTACTACATTCTCCAAAATATGTTTTGCTGTTGGACGCCACTATGAGTCTTCGATTTTCCTTCGATGTGGAAAAAAAGAACGTCGAAAATCAATCTGGATGAGACCTACCGAGGGCGTGGAGGCCTGCCATTCTCCAGGCTGAGGCTCTCCATCTCGGGTACGGGCATATATGTGATCGAAAATGTGTCGGTTTATTTTCCGTCACCTTCCAGCCTGCTGGAGGCTCTAGCATGGGTAATGCCGATTATCAGTTCAGATAGGCTTTCGGGGAAGCCAAGAGGCATTTTGCGGCGAGTATGAGACGTGATTGGCGCGCATCCTACCGTGACAGGAAATAATCGATCGGAAAGTCAAGTTCACAAGCGTTGGGTTCAGCCTCGGGCACTTGGTTGCGGCTCTTGTTTCTTTTGCTGCCCCTGTGGTTGCGGTGTGAGGTACTTGGGTACGCGGTGTTACATGTATGTCATGGCATGCGCCTCGAAGTCAATTTATGAGGTGATGACACTGCAGGATTTGAAAGGCACGCTGCCAGCTGATACTGCACAAAACGGGCTGACCAGTGTCGTACCTTGCGCATGATACCATCAAGGTGTGCGTTTGAGCCTCTCACAAGGCGCCGGAAGACGAACTCCTGTCAAACACCAGACAGCCTTTCGTGCTACATCACCCTTATCCGCGATTACGCCGACCCTTTTCTCTTCCGTGGTGCTTATCATCATGCCGCGGATACGGTCATAATGGTGTGATGCTAGGAATGCTGCGATAGCGGCCCTCTGTTGACTCTCGTGCTCCTTCTCGTCCCTCTGACTCCTTGCACTGTCCCTACCGCTCAGTCTTAGCCTCTCAAACCACAGCCTGGCCAGAGAGTAAACTCTACACCATGCAGCCTTCGTATACTTCTTGTGTCGAGCATTACCGCTCTCAACAACCTCAGGCGCAAAAGATCCCATTGCCGCCGGCCGCTGGGACCGAAGACTCGACTGCTCTGCCAGGGGACTCGTGTTTCCTTCGCCTACCCACAGAGATTAGGTTGCAGATATATCAGTTACTCGTACTGCCTCGCGAGCACGACGAGCTTCTCCCGTCATACACAAAGATCACTGCCAGTGCGCCAGATTTCTTCGACTACGATCAAGTCGTGCCAGGCACAACCCGTTTAGCATCCGCAGACCTTCGCAAGCCAACCCTACGCTTCCGCACAATCGATCCTCTTCGACACGACACACGCATGGGGAGAATTGAAGACCAACATGTCCGCAGCACCTACAGCGTCCATTGCGACCGCTTCCGCGCGAGATGCCTGGGGACAACATACCACTGCGTCAACAGTCCGAATCTAAGCGACTGCGTCGGCCTCATGCGTGCGAACAAGCAGATCCACGAAGAAGTCGCCGAGCTGCTTTACAGCCACTACGCTTTTGACTTTGACAACCATGTGGAAGCCATCGTGCCTTTTCTGCAAGATCTCACGCCGTTCTCGCGCTCGTGCGTCAAGTCGATCCGGGTCGTGAAACGCTCATTGGCCTATGAGAAAGAGTTCGACAAATGCGAGTGGGCGAACGCCATGCAGTGCTTGAGCTGTCCGGAGATCGGACTCGGGCTTCAGAGCCTTGACCTGGGCATTGTCGCAGGGCGTCCAGGGCCCAATGGTTGGGACATGTTTCCCGCGTACAGCGCGACGGAGTTCGGATGGCTCAAGGATATGGAAGGCATGGAGTGGTTGCGAGATCTGCTGGAAATCAAAGGACTGCGAGCGCTGAATGTCAATGCGATCGTGGAGCATTGTCCGCCGGCAACGACGAGCAGAGCTATGGCGGGATATATCCGATTCTCGTCGAGTATAGAGAGCGGTCTGTCGGAGTTCTTGCAACGGGAGATGCTGGCTTGAGATGAGAGCCATTTATGTGGCTAGGAGCGGTATACAGGACGCGCCCTATGTTGTTCATGACTTTAAGACTAGAACGATACATGTTTTCCAATGATAACGCGTTACGCAACCTTCAATAGAAACATTGACAAACCTCATCCGACCGCTATAGGGCTAAGAGTCTGAGCTCCGCCGGCTGTTCCTTCCGCGTGCGCTCCTTTCAATGCAGATCCAAAACGTGCGCCCTTCCGGGCAACTTCGTCGCAACCAGACTCCACCACAATGCAACCTTGAACAGTACTCTCTATACATATATGATAATAGCATCGGCCAGCTCCGCGATACATCTCAAAATGCGGTATCGAGGCTATCTCGCCGGATGTGGCACAATCGCACATCCACGTTCGAAGAAAAGAGTGGGACCCACTTCTTCTTCGATGCCATCATCCTCCCCGACTCTAACGTCTTTTTTCTTCTCTATCAAAGCACCGCACATGGCAGCATCGGGACAGGGTGCCGTAACATTCTCGGCGCTATGGTCTTTACAGTTTTCCAAGATGGATACTTGATCGTCATCGCGTGCGATAAATGTGATAGCGTGCGTGGTGGACGGCACTTCTTAGGACATCGAAGTATGAGTCCATCGGGTATTGTGCACGGTACAATATAACAGACGGCTGAGAGATCAGTGCTGGGTGTATATATAATTGCGTGGAGCTCCCAATTGCTTCTGTGTTTGCTGCTTGTTTGTCTTGCTGACCTTTGGACGATTTCAATCTTGAGAGATACTTTGTCTTCAACATGCTCTCCAAACAGGCACTACTTTTCTCGACGCTGCTGTCAGCGGCCTTCGCGGCGCCAGCATCTGGCTCCCAAGGAAACACTACCGCTGCAGTCAATGGCACTGACACGGCTATCAAGCCCAAGGCTATTCTCGACAACGATTGGTACCCGGCTGGATTCCTTCCTTACGCCCAGGTCCTACGCGCTGGTTGGGATGTCTTGGGAATCACTTCCTCTACTGCCAACTCGTGGGCTCGCCAAACTGCTTATCACGCCCTGGCCACCCTCGAGAGAGGAAACTTGAGCTGTATCCCCGTCTACTACGGCTCCGACTACCCGCTCCTCAACACTCCCAAGTTGTTCCAAGCATGGGAGGAGGTTCATGGCAAACTCCCATGGGAAGGTGCCTTCGCACCGGAGAATTCGACAACTGAGAACGCCGACCCTACAAGCGGTGATCCTAAGCGCATCGTCCGTTCAGCTTTCACGGCTGGGTTCCCCAACAACACTGCAAACGCAGACCTCAGCGCTGCGGAGTTCATGGTCCAGAGTGTGCGAAAATACCCTGGCCAGGTCAGCATTTGGACTGCTGGTGCCTTGACCAACGTTGCCCTCGCCATCCGTCTGGACTCTTCCTTCGCCGCCAACGCCCGCGAGCTCGTCATCATGGGTGGCTACCTCGACGTCAACCTGCTCATGACGACCGGCAGCGTGCTCCTCGCAGATTACCAGTCCGATATCAACCTCATGATCGACCCCGAAGCCGCCAAGATCGCTCTGACAGCCGACTGGAAGAACGTGACCGTCACCGGCAACGTGGCAAACCAGGTCCTGATCGGCCCTTCGTTTTTCGAAGAAATGGCCAACCAGACCCAGAATGCTTACACCGACATCCTGACGGACACGTACCCTACTCAGTTCCCGCTGTGGGATGAGACTGCAGCTGCGTTGATGGTCGACCCCAGTCTGGCGACAAATGTGACTGAGTTCTACATTGATGTGGACACTAGCTATGCCAGCTCAAGGTATGGCAACATCCACGCTTACCAGGAGGCTCTTGCTCCTGCTGCGCAAGACTTGAAGAAGGTTAGATTTGTGCTGGAGGTCGACGAGGAGGGCGTTAAGGAGAACATCAGGAAGGCTGTTGTGGAGCCTGTTAGCTGCGCAGATCTGTAGATAGATGAATGATGAAATGTTTTCGTTTCTTGACAAGAAGATTGATTTGTTTTCCCATGACTGATACTTTGAGTTCGCACGAACATGAATCAATGAGGTGTATTCAATTGAAAGTCGGTGGTTCTTCTGATGCCATGTTCGATGGCCTTGGGCGTTACATGACCTTCCTACAGCCCGCCAAGAGTCTGTCGGCAACTCGAGCTTAAGCTTGTCTCCCAAACATTCCTCGACACCGTGAACACTACTTTACTATAGGATGTGATGCGCCCAACGCTATACAGGTCGCGGAACGCTCTCTTCTTGAGCGCAAAGCGATATCAGCACAATGTGAGCGCGCGACAAAAGCCCAGCGGGCTCGAAGGAACCATCCACCACGTCAAAGATGCCATTGGAGCCACGACCGGTATGAGAAGGCTGCATCTCTCCCTTCGACCTAGACACTGACACGTAAGCTCAGGCTCTCTCGCCGGCAAATCGATAGCAGTCAAAGACAACATCGTTACAGCATCCAAGCCCACCACCGCCGCCTCAAAGGTCCTCTCCGGCTTCACCTCGCCGTTCGATGCGACAGTCGTCAAGCTCCTACAGGATGCGGGCGCGAGCATCCAGTCGAAAGCCAGTCTGGACGAATTCGGCATGGGATCTCACTCGCAGTCTAGCTATCCTACGCCTGTACAAAGCCCTTTTACTCGCAACGGCGAACCGCTGTCGCCGGGAGGTAGCAGTGGAGGAAGCGCGGTTGCTGTTGCAAATGGAGACGCCTGGGCGGCTTTGGGAACGGATACTGGTGGGAGCGTGAGGCTTCCGGCTGCGTACTGCGGTGTGGTGGGCTTCAAGCCGAGCTACGGATTGCTGTCAAGATGGGGAGTGATACAGTATGCGAACTCGTTGGACACCGTTGGCGTGCTGGCGAGGAGTGTTGGCGATGTGGACAACGTCTTCGGTGCTCTGAACAAGCACGATACCAATGACCCGACGAGTCTGTCCGACGCCGCGAGACAACGCATCGCCTCGCAAAAGCCGTACAAGACAACCAGTCTTCGCATCGGCGTCCCTCAAGAGTACAACATCGAAGAGCTCACCGCGCCCGTCCGCACAGCATGGAACACCACCCTTTCAAAACTGCAGCAAGCCGGCCACACCCTCGTCCCAGTCTCTCTGCCCACCACGCAACAAGCGCTCAGCGCATACTACGTCCTCGCGCCTGCCGAAGCAAGCTCAAATCTAGCCAAATACGACGGCGTCCGCTACGGCCACCGTGCCGCAGGTTCAGACGCCTCGCCCAAAGAGAACCTCCCCCTCTACGCCCGCACCCGCGGCGAAGGCTTCGGCGCCGAAGTCCGCCGCAGAATTCTCCTCGGAGCATACGCCCTGAGCTCAGAGGCCATTGACAACTACTTCATCCAAGCGCAGAAAGTGCGCAGGCTCGTGCAGCAGGACTTCGACTCTGTGTTTGCGGCGCAGAACCCGCTTCATGATGGAAACGAGAGTGGATCGGCGGCCGGGGTCGAATTCCTGATTACACCTACGGCGCCTTCCCTGCCGCCGACGCTCGTGGAGCTGGAGCGCCAGAGCACGGTTGAGAGCTATATGCTCGATGTTTTCACGGTGCCCGCAAGCTTGGCTGGGTTGCCGGCTCTTAGTGTGCCGGTGCCGTTTGGGGCTGAGGCGCGCGGTGATGTTGATCCGCATGATGTGCAAAGCGTGGGAATGCAGGTTATCGGGCAGTATGGCTCGGATGAGGGCGTTTTGGCTGTCGGAAAGCTCATCGAAGAGCTGGGTACAGGCGCTTGACATGTAGCAATCTGCTTCGCACAGAACATGCATTGCTCAAACAAATCGATCGTGACCAATCTTGGGCCTGTTTTCATTTACATCGTACCAATCCGAATCCCTATTGGCTATCGCTCGCTACTCGCAGTATTCGAGACTGAACATCGCATCCTCAGACCTTCACCTGCCATACCCAACGTTGCCCGCACTCTCTCCAAATCTCACCTCATCGTCTCCAATCGCCACACCACCACCTCCTACGCCTCTGCGACTGCTGGCAGTAGTGCTCTGACTCTCGCTCCTCTCTCGCGGGCCAGCAACACCGCGCACGCCACCATCCCCAGCCGCCCACGCTGCAATACCCGCAGCTGCAGTAGTGTTCGGGCTGGTGGCGTTTGGGCTCACGGCGCCGTGGTCTCGCTCCCGTGTAGCTCTAAGTGTGGACTCTGGCGCGCGGCTGTCGGCCTGGCTGGTGCTGCTATCGCGTCTGCGAGCACGTAAAGCCCGCTCGAGCGCTCGCACGCGTTGGCGTAGGTTCTCGTTTTCCGCTTTGACGAGCTCCATTTCGGATTTGTAGGCGGCGGTGTCGGTGTAGTGTTGTGTGGATGCGTGGATGCTCTGGCTTGGGCTCTGAGCTGGCGATGGCAAGGGGTGGGGGACCTGGTGTGGCGTGCCGGCCAGCGCGGTAGTAGAGCCGGCGTAGCTGTGGTCTCGCGAGATGGATGGTCGGTGAGGTAGGGTGTAGATCGTGCCGCCAGAAGCTATGCCGCCACCGATGGAAGGGTTGCGGAAGTTATCGAAGCTTTGACGAGCTGGAGTTGAGGTGCCACTCTGGGCTGAGATCGAAGGTTGGCGAGAGATGGTCGTACTACCTGTGCCACCTGTCGCTGCTGCTGCACGATCGAACGAGGCTTGACTGACTCCACCGTGCGTGCCTGGGTGGGAGTGTTGAGCGCTGCCGCCTTGGGCCTGAGTGCCCATGGTGCTGCCTGTAGCAGACATGGATGTTGAAGGCGTAGGTATCGATCTTGATGATACTGACGACGAACTCCGGTCGCGACGAGAAGGCGTCGGATGAGTTGCTCCCAGGATTTGATGAGTTGGGTTGGGGTCTGAAATGTCGACTGGAAGGAGAGATGCTGAGGTCGATGTGCTTGACTGAGAGTGGTTTGATGCCACGGATGCCGACTGAGCTCGCAGGGCAGTAAGCTCCCGAGTGAGGCGGTTGACCTAGATAGTTGTTTCAGTGTTTTACTCTAATGACAATGAAAGATGTTGATGTGCGTACCACAGCTTCTTGCTCTTTTTCGCATTCAGCATATAACTCGGCCGCAGTCAGAGGTCTTGGGTGTCTCAGCGGCCCATCGTGCTCGTGGCTCGACGATACTCTATGCGGCATATGAACTCTGTCTGTGTTTGTGTGGTTAGGACCTGCAGCAGACGCAGGAACTGTGGGCGGTCCCATGAGTTGAGAAGTACGCCTTGAGCTGGCACCAGACCGAGCCGACAAGGAGGTCCTTCGGGAAGGCTGAGAATGTTCGTCTCGAGCGGGCTGTGAGAGCATGTTCAGATCTGGAGCCATTCCCTCTTGCAAAAGGTGCTGAGGCTGTGGGTTGGACAGAAGATGTATAAAGAGGAAGGTTTGAGGGCTGACACACGCGTGGTAGGAGGTATAGTGTATTGGCGGGGTGGACACGAACAAGCACGCTGATAAGGAGCAGGCAGGCAGGTACGAGTGGGTAAAGTATTGCGCGTCTCGCGACTGACTAAGGTATTTGGTGTGATCAATAATAGGGCGATGAGTCGCTGGCTACGCAATGGAACGATCACGTTGCAGGGCAAAGTGAATGATGAGGCAATATCAAGTGAAGAGCTCCGACCCTCTGTTTACTCGAGGCGGTGATGAATTGCGCGAGACTTTTGGTTTCGGGAGGAGGGGTCTGGCATGGTTTCAAGAAATGGTTTGCTAGGAATGTTCCCTGGCCGCCGATCACACTATCACATGCACGTTATTGGCGGGGCAAGCGAGCGACTTTTGGTTGTCTCAAAGCGCACGAGGTGAGGGTGTCCTGTGGGATGCGTACTAGAACAACGTCTGTCTAATAGGACAGATGATCGTGTTAACAGACTACGTAAAGAGTCGGAGATGTGCAAACGCTTCAAATGTCCAACTATAGGCCACTACGAACACTACTACATTACTCCCGCTAACAACAACACAACAAGCCGATACAATGAAACCTTCTCGAGTACAGGTACATCGACAACTTACGCAATCCTGCAGTACTTTTGGGGGTCTCACAGTCAAGCTTTCAACCTGACACTCTGCAGATCTTCTTTCGAGTCTTTCAACAAGAAACTGTCTCACGTGTTAGTAAAGCGTTTCACACAGCCTCAGCACAGTCGTGGTTACTCACTTATACCACCAGATTGTCGGTCCGACAGTACCCAAATGCCACAGAGCATGGGCATCGAGCATGCCCCACCAAGGCGGAAAATCGAACAACTCGAGACTCATTGCCAGAATAATCCATGCAACAATCAGACCGGGCCAAGCAGCCCACAGACTGCCAATCTTCCTGTATCTCATGATACTGAATCCTGTCCACATGATGTTTTGAATGATGCCTACAGCCACATTTGCAGCCATGTTGTAGGTGTAGTCGAAGCGCACAAACGACAGATACGATACGTGCGCAATGTACATCGATGTACACAGCAACGTCCAGACTCGAAGCAGCGTCGCAGACTTGCTGCTACCGGTGAGAGGGTTGTGTCGATCGAGTCTGAAGATGCGGATGGGGGTATAGTACAATCCGTACATGACACTCAGACCCGCGGCGAAGTAGTCCAGCTTCTCGGTGAGATTGAAGTCGCGCGTGTGAAAGATCATGCTGAAGATCCAGCTCGCGAAGCCACAGTATCCAAATCCAACGTAGTATTTGCGCAGGGTGTAGCTGGCGGGCACCTCAGCCTTCAGCTTCGACACTCCCCAGTAGTGGGCGAGGAAGTTGAAGAGCGAGAACAGCACGCTCGCAGGCTCTTGAATGCCTGAAAGGCGGTAGAAGGGCCATTTTCCGTGGAACTGGAGGATTGGCTCGAGGTAGGGAGGGTCGCGGGCAAGACGCGATTGGGTGATGATGTGTTGACAGCTGTAGTCACACTCGGATGGGCAGTCCCAGAGAAGAAGGCGGCGGTCGAGGGCTGTAGGAGCGTTCAGTTTAGATTGTCGTTGGCGCGTTTTGGTGTGTGTGCATACGAATAGACGGTCCACCGGCGCCGCAGTTGATGTGGATGCAGTCCTACAACACATACTATTAGCACTGTCACTCAGAGCTCACATCGCCAACAGGTCCATTGTCAACTCCCAGGACTGTGAACTCACATGGACGCAGCTCTTGAACTCAGGCTGGCGATCGCCTAGCGAGGCATGCACCACGGGAACCAGGGCGAGGGCAATGCATAATAGAGACGACGGCTGTAGTGGCCGCGAGAGACTGTGAAGGCGCATGGTTGTGCTTTGTGTTTTGTATGTAACAGCGTCTCCCTTGAACCCAGGGAACTCGTGCGCCACAGACCAGCGCCACGATTGAGCATGGCAAGCATGGATCAACTGTCTTGCGCAGCATGTGGGGTGCCTTATCTTATCGGCAAGCAAGCTTCGCGACGCCTCCTCCATTTCTGTACTGCTACTCGATCTCAACCCTAAGTCAAGGTACCTTTCTTATTCCAGACGTGCAGCACATCAGGAGCTGAGCCAGAGTTGTCAACGGCGCAGGCGCGTGGTGTCGACGCATTGGGACTGCCCGAGTTTTTGTCATATCCAATTGTGATGTGCGTACCATCATAATTGCCACACTACTGCCGTAAGCTAAGTCTATCAGCGTCTTTTCCTTGCAATTCTCACACACCTCTCACCATGTCGCGTCGAACTACCGCCAGGAGGGCGTCTGCCAAAAAGCGCTACACTCTCGATCCTTTCGAGGGGATCGAGGAGCTTCAGGATGCCGAGTCCGAGCACTCGCCCGTCCGCCGCTCCCGAGAATCTGACAGTGAGGACGAGTTTGTCGTCGAGGCCGAAGCAGCCGACGCAGCCGAGGACGATGATGAAGACGACGAGATGTCTGGCATGGATGCAGAGCCCGAGGCGCAATCTGACGGCGCGAGTGACGCCGGCGAGCAGGATCTGGACGATGCAATCTCCATCGCCGTGGACGAAGAAGAAGGCGACGAGGACGACGAAGATCGACCTGCTGGTGGCCGCAGTGTTCCTCGGAAGCCGAGAGCGCCCCTCTCTGGGCCTGACGGACTCTTGTTCAATCGCGGTCTGCCTGACAGTGTGACGCGCAAGAGTGGCAAGCACGACAAACGACTATTTCTGTTCGGATCGTCTATTCAGGAGTTCGCTGCCATCGAGAAAGCTTGCATCAAGTGGGACGGTCAAGATACATTACCTGCGCGGCGTAAACCTCAAGAAGCTGCTGGTAGCGCATTTGATTACAGCTACTGGCAAGGAGCTGAAGCCCGCAAGCGCGAGCAAGAGGAGAGTTGGAATTGGTACTTCGATCTTGGAGGCAAGGAAAAATATGCGAAACGACAGACTACCAACCTGCTGAGCGTCGAAGAAGGTCAGGCCAGAATTTTGACAAGCGATGTGCTGGAAAGACCGTTCCTTGCAGGACCTCTGAACGCTCCTCAACTCATTAAATTAAGTGTTGGCGCATCCATATCGATCAAAGAATTGTGGAATCAGCCACCACCCAAAGGATTCAAGGCTGTACCGAAAAATGGTTCTGCCAGCAAAGCAGGCTTCATACTCAACATTGGTGCCAAGATCAGATGCACAGAATGGGCGCCCAACCAGTCAGGCTCAGTACAATACCTCGCGGTATCAACTCTGCAAGCAAGAGACGTCCCGAAAGGCACCGCTCCTGCATTTACTCCACAACAACCTCATAAGGCGGAGGTGCAAATATGGAAGTTCACTGCATCTTCACGGAACTCCATAGACTCGGACATCGCGCCAGCTTTGAAGTATGTTGTATGCACTGAGTGGGGCGATGTCAAGTCGCTGAAGTGGTGCCCTGCGCCACATAAAGCAACCTCAACACTCTCGAAACAATCACTCGGACTTCTTGCAGGCGTCTGGGGTGACGGAGGTCTGAGGGTGATCGATCTCATGGACCAACCCGAGCCACAAACAACTGACTACATACATGTGACGAAAGCCGCGTTTGAATCACATCCTCCAGACACTCTCTTCACTGCACTGACTTGGATCTCGGCCACACGCATCGCAGCAGGGTGTTCGAACGGCTGTGTGGCTGTATACGACCTGGCGCAGTGCTCTGCGTCTGGCAGCACCAGGCCTGTCATCTACTCATCAATTGCGAGTGGCTACATCCTCTCAATCTCATCATGCTACCCATCACATCAAAATCTGCTCTTGACCACCTCCACAGACGGTTATCCACGCTTGACAGATCTCAACGAGCCAGACCCCGCCACACCCACGGCGACAGTGCATGCGCCGCGAAGCCGTTCTACCCAGGATATTGCCGTCTGGAACGATTTTTGCCAAAACGCACTTGTGATGGACGACAACTTCGCACTAAAAGGCCTTCCTTTGCGTCGCTTCTTCACAACCATCTCGCTAGGCCGTGCTAGAAGTGTCGGCACCGCATTGGCAACGAGTCCATGCCATCCATTCGTCCTCATTGGAACCGCACATGGAGAAGTCACGGGCTCGAATCCCATCCGCCGCATCATTCAACCCAAGGTTCTGCCTCTCCTGCAAACCTGGTTCGCCCATGAGTGGCGGCGCCCCACCGAAGCAGAGCTGGAAGGTAACGAGACCGGGCCGCAGGCCATTGGGCCACACGGTTTGAGCCGATTCATGGAGGGCCACAAATTGGAGCAAGGGCAGCGTACCTACAGGGAAGGCTCGATGCAGAATTCTGATGACAAGGAGCACGGGCTGCACTTTCACACTGTTCACGAGGAGGAGACGGCCGTGTCGTCGCTGGCTTGGAACCCCAACAAAGAGTTTGGAGCTTGGGCGGCGGCTGGTCTGGCTGATGGGTTGGTGAGGGTTGAGGATTTGGCTGCTGCTTGAAGCAATGCCGTCTCTTGTCGTGCTGAGATGAATGTGTTGACGGGTGATCGAAAATTGTAGTGACCATTGATAAATACAATTGTGTAGTATGCCAAATACCGTGTTAAACAATCTTGTGATCTACTGTATGGGCTACTACGCCTCTTACCCTCCACGACATCATCTATTCCCCATTCCCATATCGACATTCCCAAGAACTATTTCTTCCGTGTTAACGCATCGTTGGGACTACAAGATCACAGTACAAGGCAGCGCAGACAACTAATGAAACGTAGAGACGGCCAAATGAGCAAAAAGTCGTATTTAACGGTCAAGGATAGATAGCCTGGAGTAGGCAAAAATGCAGAGGACAGGGCAAAAGAAGGTGCTCGGACGAGCTGTTCACTGCATCGGCCGGGAATCGAACCCGGGGCTGGCCGAATCATTAGAGATGATATCTCTCATGGCAACGGCCAATTTTACCACTAAACCACCAATGCTGGTTGTTGTTGTTTCAGGGGATGTGCTGGAAATGTAGCAACATCATTACAGGGTTGTTGATCTCTCAAGAGGCGCCCTGGACAGCACTCCCAACGGACCGTCGTCTCTGCTTGGCTGGGCTTCGAAGAGGTGCTCTTTGGATGGTCGTGCGTGAAGAACATTGTTCATCCGTCGAGCAGTCAAGGGTGCCAGATGACCGAAGTGATGATCAGGCTCAGAGCGATATGTACATAGACCGCTGACGGGCATCAGCGCAGTAGAGCCATTAATTTAGAGATGCTTGAGGTCTTTGGTTGATGGTCTTGCTCGCTTCGACTAGTCCATGAGTGACCCCTGACCTTGCACTTGATCATGTCCAGATACATTGAAACTTGCTGTCTGACATCCGGGAAGCTCATCTTGCGATCATGTTCTGAGGTTATTCAAACAGCAGCGAGTCTGAAGGTGGGAGGCGGCACGAACATTCCAAAGGGCCAGCAAAGCACATGGTCATTAGGTTGTGGTTGAATGAACCAGGCATGTCCGTTCAGATGTTGATCTCAACAAGTAGGTGGTAGGATGTAGTTCGAATGCCTCGTTGCTGCAAATGGCAATAGCGCACGGACTCTCCAGCCCCGCCACGCACCCCTCCACTTTACTCAACTTTCCCATGTGACAAAGTCCTGTAAATTTTGTACCAGTAGTGCCACCGCAACTCAAGTGCTCTACACCGATCTGTACACGCATACTTGCGCCCTCTACAGACAACAACAGCAGCAACCTCAACACATCATGGAGGAGGATCGCGCAATCGCCGACCTTGGCCCCGAGCTACCCATCGATCTGGACGGCGAGGACGAGACAGCAAAGAAGACGCCCAAGAGACGGTTTATTGGCAGACGCGCAGCAGACGCAAAGGCTGCAGCCAAAGGAGATGCGCAAGCAAATGGAAGCGGTACAATCGAGGACAGCGGAGCGGTACAAGGTGCAGATTATACTTATACAGTTGGATATCACAATGGAATCATAAGCTCATGCCTCGCGCAGTCGCTCCCCGCCGTCGCGCACCCCGTGCCTTGAACAATGTTCCCGATGAGATTCTACATGACGAGGCCATCAATGAGGCTATTGCCTTGCTGCCCAAGAATTACAGCTTCGAGCTACACAAGACCATCCATCGTGTGCGGACGTCTGGTGCGAAGAAGATCGCATTGCAGCTTCCAGAAGGTCTGCTTCTTTTCGCCACTACTATCAGCGACATTATCACGCAGTTCTGCCCTGGTACCTCCACAACCATCATGGGCGATGTGACATACGGTGCCTGTTGTATCGACGACTACACTGCCCGCGCTCTTGGCTGCGATATGCTGATTCACTACGCCCACTCCTGTCTGATTCCGGTCAACATCACCCAGATTCAGACTCTTTATGTCTTTGTTGACATTGGAATCGACGTTGACCATCTTCTTGCCACGATTGAACGCAACTTCAAAGCTGGAAGCACCATCGCCCTTGTTGGCACAATTCAATTCAACGCCACAATCCACGGTACTGCACAACCTCTACGAGCCGCCGGTTTCAACGTGATCATACCGCAGATCGCACCACTAAGTAAGGGCGAAATCCTTGGATGCACCTCACCTCACCTGAACAACACGAAAGAATCTCCTGTGGACTGCATCTTATACCTCGGCGATGGTCGATTCCATCTGGAGAGTGCCATGATTCACAATCCTTCAATCCCCGCATACAGATACGACCCATACTCACGCCGCCTGACACACGAAGTCTACGACCACGAGACGCTGCTCTCCGACCGCAGCAAAGCCTTGACTGGCGCCCGGAAGGCAAAGAAATGGGGTCTCATCCTCGGCGCTCTCGGCCGTCAAGGTAACCCGCACACAATGACCATGATTGAGAATGAGCTTCGCTCACGCGGTATTCCGTGGGTCAATCTGCTGCTATCTGAAATCTTCCCTGGAAAGCTGGCCATGATGCCTGACGTCGAATGCTGGGTGCAAGTGGCATGCCCGCGTCTCAGCATTGACTGGGGTTACGCATTCCCGCGACCCTTGCTCACGCCATACGAAGCTTTGGTGGTGTTGGGCTGCAGAGACGGTTGGGAGAAGGAGGGCAGGTACAGGATGGATTACTATGGCAAGGAAGGACTCGGTCGGGTCAAGGCAGAGGATCTTGCTGTGAAGAAGATTGAGCCTGTTGCTGTTGCTGCTTGAAGAGGAGATTTTGAAAAAATGATTACGATATACACATAAATGAGCACACATCTTTCAGGAAGATCGCAGAGGTACATGTATTTTCACATGTGTTCATGGACTCGACATCAACAAGATTATAACCAGGGGTTAGGGTTGGGTTTGCATGTCCTTCGGCAATCGCTCTACGAATGGTACTATGTGTGTAAACGGTGTGTCTCACGGTTCGATTGTAGAGCATATGTCAATATTCAGCACGATGCTACTGCGCACGCCGCTCTGTGATGCCCTGATGGCCTAATCGCAATGCAATACACCTTGGTAAAACGAACCTCGGCTCAAGCGCTCCCGTAGACTGGATGCGCATCTTTGGAGACAACAAAACACAAGTCAGATCAAAAGTACACAATTGCATTGGAAGCCCACCAGATTCATCAGTGTTAGAAATCGCAAGCACATCATGCCAAAAATTCTAGGCCTAGACCTCGCCTCCAAGCGACAAAGGAAGAGAAGCGATTACACGTTCCACGAAGACTATCGAACAAGATGGTATGCTCTTACCACTCCTACACAACAGACAGCACTGACAGTGTAACAAACAGGGCAGACAATGACATGTTCCACCACCTAAACAACCCCATCTACGGCGTCCTAATCGACTCCATCATCAACAGCTACCTCATCCAGCACTGCGGCTACAGCACATCCGGCGCCAACCACATCGGCCTGGTCGCCAACAGCTACTGCGACTACTTCGGCGCAGCTCACTACCCTGGCATGCTGGACGTCGGGCTACGCGTTGTCAAGATCGGCAACAGCTCTGTTATGTACGAGGTTGCAGTTTTCCAGCAGGGTGAGGAGCAGGTCAAGGCTGTGGGCGGGTTCACGCAGATTTGGGTGGATCGGGCGACTAATAGGGTCACGCCGGAGGGGGTGCCGAAGAGTATTAGGGAGCCTTTGAAGCCGTTGTTGGTTGGGAGTGAGCAGGTGGCAGGGGCTTCGAAGCTGTGATGAGGGTGGCGATTGAGGTGGATTTGGGAGGGGGGGTTGGCTCGGTATGCCATACAGTGCACACTTGGCGATGATAGACGTCACAAGATGCTCACCTAGCAATATGAACCACTATGCCTTATGACCGGGTACCAAGTCTGCGGTTCGTTAAGTTGGCTCAGAATCGTAGCACGGCAAGGTGCCCACTTTCGTATATTACGTAGGCTGGCTAGCAGCACACGACTTGAAGCACAGAAAAACAGTCTCTCAGTGAGACCTTTGGTGACAGCAATCTTTTGCTGGTATCGTGGTTGGAAGTCAGAAGGATGGTTTTCTGGCGCTCAACGCGAACCTGCCGAGGCTTTTTGTGGGCTGTCGACGCCTCGAATCTCTCACCAACCATCCGCGATCACAACGACTCTAAAAATCGAAAGAGATACCCTGAGTTCGGAAAGACCCATCAACCTGGTATTTCGAACGTCAAAGGATTGCGGCTGAATTGGAGTACTGACTTTTGTAAGACACAGTTCTGCGCCAAAAGATTGCTGAGTAATCGAGTCACATCTGACGTCCAGGCTTCCACTCGCAGAACGGCAAGACACGCTTGACCATTGAGATTCACTGTCAATAACTTGGTCAGAGATTCATCTGTCGTTTCTTTCGAGCACCTTCGATCTGGAGAATCTCGGCCACTCGCCACTCAACCCGACATGGCAGCAGCGAAGAAATCTGTCTGCATCGTCGGTGCCGGACCCGCTGGTCTGGTGGCAGCCAAAACCTTCCTCAGGACAGGACGATGCGATGTGACAATCTACGAGAAAGCCGACCGACTTGGAGGTATCTGGGCCCTGGACGAGACGTCAATCGGCAATTACCTTAGCCCTCACACTCCAACGAACCTGTCGAAGTTCACAGTAGGATTTTCTGACCTGTCCTGGGATTCTGTGGGTCTGAATACGAACGACAATGTAACTGGAGCGCCTATGTTTCCCAAAGCATGGCAGGTCAATGCCTACCTGGAAGCTTACCGGAAGCGTTTCATTCCTGATGGCGTGATCAGATATGGCCGCGAAGTCATAAACACTTCAAGGAGAAAGATGCTTGCGAAGGGAGCCAATGAGCATTGGAGAGTCACTACCAAGGATCAAAATGGTTCGGAGCAGGAGCAGGACTTTGATCACCTTGTCGTTGCTTCGGGCTTCTTCACAACCCCAAGGCCACTGCAACAGACTGTATCAGCAGACAGTGCCAAGCTGCCCATCAAAGCCATCCACAGTTCTCGCTTCCGTAGTCTTGAGGATCTATTTCCTGGAGATACTCCTGCTACCGGAAAGACCGTGTTGATCATCGGAGGTGGCAATTCCTCAGGCGAGGTGGCCGCCGCCGTCGCATCCAATCTTTCAAACACACAATGGTCGCCAGATCGCACTTTACAAGAGAGGTTCAAGGGGTGTAAGATCGTCCACGTGACTCCAAGGCCTCTCTATGGCTTACCTCCATTCGTGGCAACGGACGAAAGCTCTACCGCTTTTGTTCCTGTGGACTTCCATCTTTACAATCTTTCAAGGAGGCTGCCTGGACCAATCACAGGAAATGCAGGCCGAGTGACTGAGGAGGTCAAAAATATGATCCATGGTGCTATGCGCTCAATGCTGGGAGGAGACCAGTCGGACCTTGGTGCAGAAGCTCTAGTCACGCCAGAGAGTAGCAGCGAAAGAGGAACAGTGCAGGTGGCGTTGAGTGAAAGCTATCCAGAGTACGTCCGATCTGGACTGATCGAAGTTCTCGCTGGTCGTGTCACCGATATCCAGGCCATTGGCGAAGGCATCACATCGGCAGTTGTCCAGAATGGCGAGGAGACCATCACTCTCGACAATGTGGGGGCTGTTATTTATGCCACCGGCTACAGCCCAGTGACAGCTCTTAACCTTCTGCATCCATCCGAACACAAGGCCCTGCATTATGACCCCAACAGCATGCGCCTTCCTCTCATTCTGGAACAGTGGCAAACCACAAGCAACGCCAGCTTCAACTTGGCTTTCATCGGATACTACGAAGGCCCATACTGGCCCATCATGGAAATGCAAGCCCGGCTGACAGCCGCACGTTGGCTCAACGACAAGCACATCCCCCAAAAACCACAAGAAGAAGCCGAAAAACTTCTCGAGCTGCGCAAAGCAATGCAAGCTCGCGACCTAGACGTGCCGCAGTACTGGTTCGGAGACTACGCCGGCTACATGGAAGAGCTGACCGCCGCCCTCCAACTCCAGCGCAACGACGGCCAATTCGCCGAGCGAGAAGGCGCCGTATCACCAGCAAGATATCTCGCACCCGAAGACGAAAAACCCGAAGCCGACAAGATCATGGCCGACATGTACAAAGTCTGGACAGCCTGCCAGACCGAAGGCACCTACGTCCCAAGGGCAGTCTTCCGCGCCCTCCACGGCTCCTGGGCTGTCCACCGCCGCATCACCAGCACCAAAGGCTCTTTCCCTTCTGGCGCCTTCTCTGGCACAGCAAACTTCCACCCTCGCTTCCCAACACCGGACAAAAGCGGCGCCAAATTCGACCTCGAGTACCTGTACATCGAATCCGGCACTTTCACGCCCGAGAGCGGCGCCTCGATCACGGCCAGCCGGCGCTACGTTTACCGCTATTCGGAGTCGAAGAAGCAACTAAGCGTGTGGTTTGTGAAGCCGGATCGTAACTTGGAAGTCGACTACTTGTTCCACAATCTTGCGTTCGCGCCGGCGGAGGAAGCTAAAGAGGAGGGAGCGTGCGTGGCGGAAGCGGACCACTTGTGCGTGAAAGACATGTACGAGACGAAGTACCGCTTTCCGTTGAAGGGTATAGCGTTGCACGCGTTCCAGTGCACGCATACTGTCAAAGGGCCGAACAAGGACTACGTTGCGTTGACAGATTATAGGCGTGAGAAGAAGAATCTGGCGAAGTGACGGGAGCAACCATGGCGCAGTAGCCTTTGCAGGGAACGAGAGAATGGCTGCTGCAGACAATGAGGACGCTCATAGATCGAAGACAAAACTTTTCCTTCATATCATTACATAAAACGGTGTTCTCTCGAGAAGAATGCCAAATGGCTATATGATCAAAGGATCGGGATCTCCACCCAAACCATCCACGCCTTGCGCGCCGTATATCCTCAACGGGACGGCAATCTCAAACGTCTCAGCCATCAATCTTTCCCTGGCCAACAAGTTCGCGCCTCTCTCGTCTCGACCGATCTCCTCCAGCAGCTCTTGGCCATTCTCGTGATCATCGTCCTCAGGCCATGAAATCTGCGCAGGCTGACGCTCGGTTGTGAACTCGACGCGCAATCTCCACAACAGACTGACACCAGTCGTCTCGAAAGTGGGCGTTGCTTGCGCAGGGATGGCCAGGCTGAAGCTCAAGGAGCGCGCAAAGAGAGAATTCTCTCGCATCGAGGCGTGGACTTTGCGCGTCACACGCTGGATGGAAGACCCGCTGCGAAGTGCCAGGGACGGATCGACACGCTCTGCAGATTCGAGCTCGAGGTTTACGGAGTATGTAGGTGCTTGCTCCGAGTCATCCTGTGAGATAGGCGGTCTAGTAAAGTCGATAGTGCCAATGATAGTTTCACCCAAACGATATGCTGGGCGTAGGAGCGTAAGTACTGCCACTGGCTGACCAGAGCGGGCAATGTTGAATCTGTTTGAACTCTGAGACATTCCGGGCTGGCTTGTCTGGTTCGAGCGCAGGATGGCGAAGTCAATGATCTCTTTCGTCGTAGTGGGCTGAGGTTCTCCCTGGCTCTGTCTGCGTGGAGTTGATGGCGACAAGACTGGTGACACCGGCGACGTTGGGGATGTAGGTGACAGCAGTACACCGTTGGCATCCATTGGTGATGCTAGCAGCCGCTCCGTGTAACGCAGAAAGTCTTCCAGACCTTGCTTAGCTGGTTTTGCTTTCTTGTCAACTTTGTCCGGGAAAGCGGGAAATGCGCCAGGAGAGGACGCAGGCGCTGATATACTCTTGGTTCGAGCGGAATCTTTTAGCATGATGTAAGGAGACATTAGGTCGTGACCCAGCACTTCTCCACGGCTGTTGACGCTGCCAAGGACGCGAAAGGGTATCTCTATCTGTTTGACAGGCTGACCCCCTGGACGTTGAATGCCGAGTGATATATGATATGATATCTTGATGGCTCTTCCGCGGTAGGTAGGTGGCAGGCCTCGGGGCAAAGCAAAAGAGTAATGGTAGCTTGAGCTCTCGCCGGGAGCCAGACAGAGGTCAACGAATAGAAGACTCTGCGGCGTCGAAAGCAAGGGCACAGTCTTGGAGCTCGCAGTCGCTTTCATCTGCGCGATGGAGCTCATATCGTCGTTACCGAGCAGACCACCTATCGATTCACCCAGATTACCCCAGCTGAATGCACCAAACATGCCAGACGCTCGCTTTGAGGAACGTTCCACACCAATGACACCACCGCCACCTTGAACACCTTTGCGCTTGACGTCCTCAAATGGAGCTGCGTTGACGAGACTGCCGTCTAGTGTGAAATGTCCCATCGTTTGAGCATGGCCCATCATAAGCGTCTCGGGTTCTGCAGGCGCGCTATCATGGGGACGCATCGATCGTGATGCTTGTCGAGAATGTAGCTGATTCGCTGGGAACCTGCCGTTCGCCTGAGATTGATATGGAAGTTCGGATGCCAGGGTTTCGTCGCTGTGGTTGCTCATGCTGTAGAAATCGCCACTACTCCGGGGCGTCCCACCAGCCGAGGACTCTGTGATTACCCTCGATATGGGATGTAGATTACTCATCGGACCAGACCAGCCCTCTGGACGTCTAGGGGAAACACCCCTGTTCTGGCTAGAATGCATGTTCGAGTGGTTTCTAAGAAGCTTTGGCGGAGAAGGCTGAGGTACAGGTCGGTCGTCTGTAGCTTGTGGTCGCGGCGGAAACTCAAAGTTGGGACTCATGCCTCCACTCATTGCGCTTGGACTCCTCCTGTGTCCACGTGGTGTGAAATCGGCAGAAACTGTGCCGGGCCGTCGTCTTGGTGGTTGAAGCGATGTAGATTCATCTCGTGCTCCTGTAGGCGTAAATGATTCGTACAGTGGCGAAGGTTGTCTGAATGAACCTGATCCGCTAGTGATGTGCGGCGTTGGCAGTGGTGGAGGCTTCGAAGTGACCTGCAAGCTTGCACTCCTTGTATGACCTCTGGTTGGCCTTTTACTCGTAGGTGGTGGCATAGCCTGGCGACCTTCGCTTGGTGCCTCGCTCCCTAGCGACATGATCGATAAAGACCTGCCATGTCCTTTGACAGGGCGAGCTGATGTGGGTGTCCGTCCGGGCATAGGGGCACTGTGTAGACCAGCGCTGGGGGGACCACCTCGCGAAGATGTGCTCAAGACATTGAGCGATAGTGCAGGCCTATGTCCTCTTCCATTAGGCGCCTGCCTCGAACTTGAGAAAGATGGTGCCCAGCTTGCTTGTACACTGCTTTGTGCCAAAGACGACCTCCTACTAGCAACGGCAGACGGCGCTCGAGAGAAGCCATTGGAATATGGTGTTTGTGGTTCATCCTCCTCTTGAGACTCCTGCCCGGGATACGCGGCTACATTCCTGAAGGTGATTATGCATTCGATATCTTCTCCAGCGTAGATGCTAGGTTCTTTCCAGTGGACGAAGGCGCGTATGTTCGAGGATGGAGGAGGCATGGTCGGCGAAGTAAGGGAGCAGCTTTAGGGCCGCGCATGACATCTTACAGATTGCAACATGTTCGTGCTCGGCGAAAGCTAGGAGAGTCGTGCTGACATGTCGTTGACGCGTGGTTTGTTGTTTTGCTGTATAGGACAGCGTTGCCCTAGAGTGCTCGAGCGAGCAAGCAGTGCGCACTGACTGCTGTGGCTGACTGTCAGGGTGCGAGATGACGATGCTTGGGCGTGCTTGGACCTGCCATCCCAAAAGAGGAAGAGCGAACGACCCACAGTGAACCACACTTTGTCTCTCTATCTTCTGGTGGTAGAAACTTTACTCTCAGATCTCATGACTATAGTGGTGCGAAGCTTTGTGCGACGATACTAATACATGTTTGACGACATGTTACGTTACACTGCCACGATGCCTGTGGTACAGCCGTTGGCCCTCTCGCTTTGTTTGTGCGTGAAGGCGCTCTACGGCTGCAGCTTGATGATAAGTATGTATACTGCTGGCTCAGTGCTTATAGCTGGTATTCCACCAGTTGGAAATTAGATGTATTTTGGTAGGTCCTCGGTAGCAATCATCAGAGGGAAAGAACTCGAGAACTCGAACCCACATGTCCTGCCCGAGTCTTGGACACGAAAGTGAGAGGAAGAGTGATGGCTGCCCGAAGACCAAGACGAGGTTCACTGCGCCCGACTTGCATCCGTTTGCGCACCATAAATCACATGTCAGCCCCGCCTACACTGCTCTCATAACTTGACCTGGCCATCTTTCCCTGTGCATCTCCACGACCGTAACAACATCAACCACCAGCACATAGTCGACTTCGCTACATAACAGTCCCAAAATCCGCCACGCACTCACCACTGGACCCCTCAAACTGCTCTGGTCTCACATCAGAGCATCACTCGGCTCCAATGAGCTCACCAATCCAAGCTCACATCACTATGCTACCAAGCCCCGTGCTGCCCGAGTCGCCCTCGCCGAACTGTCCACTTCTCAGCCTACCACCGGAGTTAAGATTGCGCATCTACGACGAGCTCTTCCAGGTTCGCAAAGCGAGACTTTGCCTCGGGGCATTCTGTGGAAGCTGGTACAGGATTGACAATACAAAAAACGACAAGCCCAAGACTCGCACACCGGGCCAATGCATCGGAATCCTTGCCACGTGCAAGCAGATCTTTGCTGAAGCACAACCCGTTCTTTGCGCCAACGTCCCCCTCGCCCTGTACTATTGCGATACCAATCCAATGGTGTTGGAGGCTCAGTCGGTTGATATGACCAACATAGTACCGAATACCCCCAAGGTTTACATTCGCACCGACTTCTATGAAATGCACAACCTGACCCATGAAGAAGTCTGCACAATTCTGGCGCCTTTCGTGGAAGTTGCGAACAACGCATCCAGGGCACAGGAGCTGAGAATAGACCTTACAGTTGGTCGTGTGCGAGGGCAACAGTGCCTCGATCGGGTGATGGCATCCTTAAGGAATATCGAGAGGAATGCAAAGATTTCCATGTACCTCAACATGATTGGCGGGTCAGACCATCGCTTGAACGATGAAAGCTACATGGAGTTGCTCAAGAAATTTTTGAGGTAGGCTAACGAGGAGCACATCTCAGTGGATCGCTGGCTGACTGAAACAGGGTGGACGAGACGTCAACCGTTTGGCAGTCACAGCTTGGCTGGGAGAAAGAGCGGCACGAAGAACAAACTAAAAGACTTCCCAAGGCCAAAGACAAGATGATGCGCAAATACTCCGATTTTGAAGAGCTATGTTCAGAGGGATACTCTCACCAGGGCACGGAGTCCTGGGACATGCTCATGGGCACGATACCATGGGATTTCAAAATGTTGCAAGAGGCCAAGGAATCGTGCGAGACGAATATACAAGACTCAGAGAGAAAGATTGCTGATCTCGAGCAGAAGCTGAGGTCGGCGTCGTCTTCTTGACAGGCTGTAGCTTCACTGGGGAAAGGAATCCCGTGCTGTCGAAGCATCATGGCTTCCAATCGGCACTCTTGGTTGCAGAGGGCGCAGGTGATGATTTGAAGTGGTCGTGAACGCCCGGAACAATCTGTATTAGTTTAGCTTGCGATAAGAGCATATTTGAATGCGAGAACACTGTATAAAGATCACTCTAATTCACGCTTCGTATGCAGACCTCTGTGCGAAAACAGTGCCTATCTGGTGATGTTCAGGTGAGAGAGAGCTACTTGAGTTTCACACCTATCATCGAACATCCACGAATTTGACGGGCAATGGGATTCTACGATCATTAATTCTGTATTTCAGTGACCATTGGGATACATTTCACATGAAATGGTTAATACTCGATACCTTGTAGTCGAGGTCAACTTATGCCTCAGGCATCCAGCATTTAATACTAGCGCCGGGGGAAGGTCGAGAGCAAGCCGCAACCCACAGTGCCTTCCTTGGCAGGCAAATTCCACCTCGAGACTTGCAACTTTTGCACGCGACCGATCTTCTCGACAAGCGACCTTCGACAATCAGCCGGCCACCAAACACCGTCGCACCGACAAGATGAAGTTGAACATCTCCTACCCGGCCAACGGCTCTCAGAAGCTCATCGATATTGAGGATGAGCGCAAGCTCCGCGTCTTCATGGACCGTCGCATGGGTCAGGAAGTCCCCGGCGACTCCGTTGGTGACGAGTTCAAGGGCTACGTCTTCAAGATCACCGGCGGCAACGACAAGCAGGGCTTCCCCATGAAGCAGGGTGTCATGCACCCTACCCGTGTGCGCCTGCTCCTCGCCGACGGCCACTCCTGCTACC